>Ga0247742_10000163_pt1 | contig 57564 bp, 59 predicted proteins | sample UWRJL208509C2_FD_180944 | JGI IMG/M metagenome (GOLD analysis project Ga0247742, IMG submission 180944) | Plant litter microbial communities from Arlington Agricultural Research Station in Wisconsin, United States - UWRJ-L208-509C-2 | ecosystem: Environmental > Terrestrial > Plant litter >...
ATAAACCTGTTGTTCCCTGGCTCAAAAGGTAATGATAGCGTTTGTTTGATTCTTCAGCAGTTGAAAACCCGGCGTATTGGCGCATGGTCCAGGCTTTGCCCCGGTACATATCTTTTTGTATGCCCCTGGTAAAAGGAAATTCGCCCGGCAATTCATTCATTGATGAAGGCTCGGTATAAACTTCCTTAATTTCGATGCCCGAAGTGGTGCTGAATTTTTTTTTGGCCATAAGGTTAAAATAATTCTTCCATATCCTGCCTGATTAAGCCGGTGGCTATTTCATAAGGGTCCTGATCCAGCTTACTTAAATGTATAAGGATGGTTTTGGCCATATCCGTTCCTGAAGCATCAGGGGGCAGGGCCTTAACCACATTATTTACCAGGCTTAAAGTGTCTTCTTTTACGCGCTTAACTACATTCCAAACGCGGTGACTCACATAAATTTGCTGTGTTACATTATGCTGAAACTCATTGCGGATCTCTGTGATGATGATGACCTGCAATTCGGCGGCAGACATGCCCGATGCATTAAGTCGTACCAGCATGCTTGTTGGGTTAACCCTTTCAATAAATAGTACTACGCGCTCATAAGCCTGTAAACGCAGAGGAAGTGTTTGGTTGCTGATGGTTCTTTTGAGTTCAAGCAATTGTACATGCTCGGCCCGGTCAAGGTAGGGTTTAAATAAATAGAGCGCTACCCATACAACACCAGTGCCGGCAATGGTATATTTTAAAATATCAAGTAAGTAGGGTAAGGTTTGCATAAATAATGAAAATGTTAAACAGAGGTCATAAAATACCGGTTATGGCAAAAATCCACATTTTACCTTATATTTGTGTAGTTAAAATAAAAATAAGATGAGTACTGCTGTTGAAATTGCACCGGTATCCTTTACTCAAGGAGCCGTTAAAGAACTTTTTAAATTGAGAGACCAGCAAGAAATAGGTGAAGACTTTGGCTTGCGTGTTGGTGTTGAAGGTGGTGGTTGCTCAGGCATGAACTACATTTTAGGTTTTGACCAAAAAAAGGATGGCGACCAGGAACATTACATTGACGGATTAAAGGTTTTTATGCATAAAGCTCATGGTATGTACCTGATGGGAATGCAAATTGATTTTCAGGACGGCCTTAATGCCCGCGGATTTACATTTAACAACCCGAATGCTGCAAGTACCTGCGGCTGCGGAACTTCTTTCTCTGTTTAAATACCACCCATAAAATATTATAAAAGGGGCAGCCAATGGCTGCCCCTTTTTTGTGCTCATTTTTGCGGTAATCTGCCTGTAGGGCAACAGAGGGCATATGTATATTAATATATGTCTGTGACGTTTATTTTTAAGCGTGATTTTGAACTATAAATATCCGAAAATGCTTGAATTTCAGATATTTTATGCGTAAATTCAATTAACCAATAAACTTTAAAACTAAATTTATGAGAAAGGAAATTCTATGCCTTTTTATGGCCTTATCATGGGCACTTTTACCTGCAGGTAAGGCATGCTGTAAATAATACCCTCACCAACAAATAAGATCAAAATCACCCTTAAACTTAAATAAAATGAAAAAAATCATGATAGTTGTAGCTCTGTTATTTTTTGTAATTGCAGGCTGCAAACAAAAGCAACCAGAAAGCACGGCCCCAACCCAGGCAGGTGTATATAAATTGGAAAAACAGATGGTTAGCGGAGGTGGGAAGGATACAGTTTATAAAAGGATTCAAAGGAAAATATATACAGATGATCACTTTATGTATGCAGCCTTTGCCCCCGATTCTTCTGTTGGTTTTGGCGTGGGTTCTTATAAAATGGATTCGGTTAACAAAATGACGGAGCACAACATTTATAGCAGCCGCTTACTTGACTCGGCTGGTAATTTCAATTTAGAGATCACCAGAACAGAAAGAGGCTATACCCAGGTTATTCCCGATATGGCCAAGGTGCGCAACGTAACTTACAAAATGATTGAAGACTATACCACTGTGCCCCCTAAAGATACTACTGCTTTAGATGGTTTATGGAAAATGGAAGCGGCTTATGTGGTAACCGGAAAAGATACGGTGAACCTGAAACCTGCACAGTACAAAATATTTCAGAAAGGATATTTTATGTTTGTTCACCGGTACACGGTTGATAAGGAAGGTAAAAAATTTAAAAATGGATTTGGTTATGGCGTTTTCAGTTTAAGAAACGATACACTGAGAGAAGTGGATGAGTTGTCAAGTCATGCCCAGTTGCTCAACAAGAAATTCGCCATTAAAATTACCTTTAAGGGTAATGATGAGTACTCGCAGGTTATAACCGATTCTGTACAAAAATCAATAGAAATTTACAGGCGCGTGAGGTAAATCAGGGCTATAATTTTATTTCACGCTGAACCGTTGTGTGTAAGTGAATGCAAGCACACATCGGTTCAACTGTTATTGTAGCCGCATGTTCTATTGAAGTTATTTAAATAGATATTATATAGTATTTTAAACTAATATTTTCGCTCGCTTATTTATATGATTTGCTGTAACAAATTGGCATAATACATAGTCAAACCGCAAAGTTTTTTTATTTTTATACCATGCCGGTTAAAACATCCTATAAAGAAAATATTTCGATAGCGTTACAATCTATAGCTGGCAACAGGCTTCGTACATCGTTAACATCATTAATTATTGCTATTGGTATAATGGCCCTGATTGGTATTTTAACAGCCATTGAGGGTATCAGGCAATTTACCAACAACGCTTTTTCTGACCTTGGAGCCAACTCGTTCACCATTCAAAGCCGGGGCGAAGGACTTAATTTCGGCAACGGGGGCCATAAAAAAGCTTACCCGCCTATTACTTATGACCAGGCCGAACGCTTTAAAAAAACTTTTAAGTTACCTGTATTAACAGCCATCAATTTAGATGTTACGGGTACGGCAGTAGCCAAATATGGTAATCAAAAAACTAATCCTAATATTTCTATTTCAGGTTCAAATGAAAACTACCTGGCTACTACCGGCAAAAAACTCTCCTTTGGGCGTAATTTTTCATCGTCAGAGCTGGAGCATGGCGCCAATGTGGTTCTTATAGGCGATGAGATAAAAATAAAGCTTTTTAAAAAGGAAAATCCGGTAAATAAGTCGCTTTTTATTGGCAATAATAAATATCGAATAGTTGGCGTAATTGCTTCAAAAGGTTCAAGCTCATTTGGAGGAGATAAATTCTGTATCATCCCAATTCTTAAAGCAAAGCAAATTGACACCGTACGTAACTTATCATACGCCATTACAGTTAAGGTAAATGGACCTGGTGCTCTTGACGCCAGTATAGGTGAGGCTACATCGCTCATCAGAAACGTACGAGGCCTTAATATTGCCAATGAAGATAACTTTGAAATAACCCGCAGCGACTCCATACAACAGGAACTGTCAAGCCAGCTGCTTGGTATTACCATTGCAGGTTTTGTGGTAGGTATCATCACTTTAATAGGTGCTGCAATAGGGCTAATGAATATTATGCTGGTATCTGTTACCGAACGTACCCGTGAAATTGGGGTACGAAAAGCCATTGGTGCTACACCCGCAGTAATACGGAAACAATTTTTAATTGAAGCTATTGTAATATGCTTTATAGGTGGTATAGCCGGAATGATACTGGGTATAGCTGCCGGAAACCTGATAGCTGTTCAAATTAGCGGAGCATTTGTAGTACCATGGGGCTGGCTCATTTTTGCCATATTGTTATGTACATTCATAGGCCTAATATCTGGCTATTACCCTGCAAAAAAAGCGGCCAGGCTTGACCCCGTTGAGGCGCTGAGGTACGAGTAGAGTAAAAAAAATCAGATAGATTAAAAGCCAGGAAAAAGGGAATAATTTATCCCTTAATTTCCTGGCTTTTTTTTCTTTATTAAAATAACAGGCTGTTTTTTAACGGGTAATCAAAAAGTAGCTTTTCAATGTAGGAGGTATTGAGGGCATCTTTTAAAGCCGCTGCATGCTTGATATGGTGCATATCGCTTGATATGAAATCTACCAGCTCATTGTCGATCAAGGTTTCTGCCAGCTTTTTAGATTCCTTACCATAATATCCGGTTAAGGAAATGGTATTAAGCTGAAAATTGCATCCCCAGTTGCGTAGATTTTTAAATTGCTCCAAATCCATGTAAGGGTATCTTTCCGGGTGTGCCAGAATAGGTTTATAACCCATATCATTCATCTTTTGTATAACCGGCACAGCGTTGGGTGGTTTATTAATAAATGAAAACTCAAATAACGCGTAATTATCACCCATGGTAATCAGTCGCCCTTCTTTTACCCTTCCTTCAAAGGTTTCGTCAAAATAATGCTCGGCAGCTGCCTCAACAGGTATATCGATATTTTCCTTTATTAGTTCGGCCTTTAGGATGTTAAGCGCGTTAGTTATGGTTTCAGGAGTGTTCCGGTAAAAATCAATCATCACATGCGGAGTGGCTATAATCTTTTTTATACCCAGATCCATCATTTTTCGTATCAGTACAATGGAGTCTTCCGGTGTTTTGGCCCCATCATCAATTCCCGGCAACACGTGTGAGTGCATATCAACCATGATAGATTCATAGTTAAAATTTACGTGCTTTTTTTCCGGCTTCTTTTTAAATAAACCAAACATAATTAACGGTTAGTATACTGTTCATAATGGTGTAGTGTAAACCTATAAGCCAGTATAATCAGAAATTATAATCTCTTGCAATACTAAATTACAAAGGATTTTGTGATATGTATTTTTCCCATTCCCAGGCCGATGACATCATGTCGTCTATCCCAAGTTTGGCTTTCCATCCTAATTTATTTGTTGATTTGGTTACATCGCCCCAAACCTGCTCCACATCTCCGCCACGGCGTGGGCCAATTTCATAATTTAACTTTACACCCGTAGCACGCTCAAAAGCATGTACTACCTGCAACACCGTGCTGCCATTGCCGGTACCAATATTAAATACATCGTATCCTTTAAAGTTATCTTTTTGCATTAATTTAAGCGCGGCTACGTGTGCCTTGGCCAAATCAACCACGTGTATATAATCACGAACGCAGCTGCCATCAGGTGTATTATAATCATTGCCAAAAACGGTTATTTTTTGGCGTTTGCCAATAGCGGTCTGGGTAATAAAAGGCACCAGGTTTTGTGGCACGCCAATAGGTAGTTCGCCAATAAGCGCGCTTTCGTGAGCGCCAACCGGGTTAAAATACCGCAATGATATTACCTTATAGTCGCTGCCCGAAGCTATCATATCCTGTAATATTTCCTCTGCTATTTGTTTGGTATTGCCATAAGGTGATTGAGCCGGTTGTACCGGTGCACTTTCTGTAACAGGCAGTTGCTCTGGTTGCCCATAAACTGTACAGCTTGATGAGAACACAAAATTTAATGATTTGCCATAATAAGCTTCCAGTAAATTAATAAGCGAATAAAAGTTATTACGATAATACTTTAATGGCTTCTGTACCGACTCGCCTACTGCTTTATAGGCTGCAAAATGAATAATACCTTCAATATCGGGTTCTTTAACGGCCAACTCCTTTACGCTGTGTTCATTGCACAGGTCAAGTTTGTGGAAAACAGGTTTGTAACCTATTATTTTAGCTATCTGATCTAATATTTTAGGATCGGAGTTTGACAGGTCATCAACAATAACAGGTTCATAACCTGCATTTACCAATTCAACAACAGTGTGGGAGCCTATAAAACCCAGGCCGCCTGTTACTAATATTTTCATTTTAAGTAGTGTGAATGTTATCGTTTATTGTAATAAGCAAAGTCCTTGTGGTTTATTTCCTTTTCGGGCAGCGATTTAAAGTAATCTAAAGTGATCTTTAAACCCTCACTTCTGGATACTTTGGGCTCCCAGCCTAAAATACTTTGGGCCTTTGTAATGTCGGGGCGGCGTTGTTTAGGATCATCAACCGGTAAAGGCAAACTAATAAGCTTTTGATCGGTACCGGTTAGTTTAATAATCTCCTCGCCAAATTGTTTTATGGTGATTTCATCAGGATTACCAATATTCATCGGTTGCGCGTAATCACTGTGCAGCAGGCGGTAAATACCCTCAACTAAATCATCAACATAGCAAAACGAGCGGGTTTGTGAGCCATCGCCAAACATGGTTAATGATTCGCCTCTTAGGGCCTGGCCAATAAATGCAGGCAGTACGCGTCCGTCATTCAGTCGCATACGTGGACCATAGGTGTTAAATATGCGCACAATGCGGGTTTCCAGGCCGTGGAATGTATGGTAAGCCATGGTTATAGCTTCCTGAAAACGTTTAGCTTCGTCATAAACACCACGAGGGCCAACCGGATTTACGTTACCCCAGTATTCTTCTGGCTGCGGGCTCACGTTAGGATCACCATAAACTTCAGATGTAGAGGCTATCAGCATTCTGGCATTTTTTTCCAAGGCTAAACCTAATAAATTATGTGTACCTAAGGAACCAACCTTTAAAGTTTGGATAGGTATTTTTAAATAATCAATAGGGCTTGCAGGCGATGCGAAGTGTAGTATGTAGTTCAGCTCACCTGATACATGTACAAATTTGGAAACATCATGATTGTAAAACTCAAAGTTTTCCAGCTTAAAAAGATGTTCGATGTTGCGAAGATCGCCGGTAATGAGGTTATCCATACCAATTACATGGTAATCTTCCTTGATAAATCTGTCGCACAAATGCGATCCTAAAAATCCGGCTGCCCCGGTTATTAATATCCGTTTACGAGTTGACATTTATTTCCTCCTGGTGTTGTTAAGATTAAATTTGCACAAGGCTATTTATATGGTTAATAATAAAATTAAGATTAATAGAAAATGGCCTTATTTTAATAACATTTTATATTCTTAAAATTGGAAACACTGTAATCTTTGGCTCAGTTAAGAAGTTACAGTATACGGATGACTCATACGTACTAATTGTAATTATTGTTATTACTTTTATGCCCGGCTAAGATAATCATTCATACTTAAATTGATGTTTTTATATAACATTGGGATCAAACTATATTACTTTGCTGTATGGCTTGCCTCATTTTTTAATGCAAAGGCAGGCTTATGGATAAAGGGTCGGAGGCAACAAAAGTTTGCCCAGCTCAGCAGTAGCATATGGTTTCATTTTGCATCACTTGGTGAATTTGAACAGGGGCGGCCAATTTTAGAGGCTATGAGGAGCCTGCATCCCGAAAAAAAAATTGTGCTTACTTTTTTTTCGCCTTCAGGTTATGAGATCAGGAAAAATACCCCCCTTGCCGATGCTGTTTATTATCTGCCGTTAGATACCGAATACAATGCGCAGAAGTTTATAGAGGCCACAAAACCTACCATGGCCGTATTTACCAAATATGAATACTGGTACCACTATTTTAATGAGTTGCACGAGCAGCAAATTCCACTATATATTGTTTCGGGCATTTTTAGGCCCGGGCAGGTGTTTTTTAAATGGTATGGAGGTTTACACCGTAAAATTTTAAGTTTGGTGACCCACTTTTTTTTACAGGATGAGCAATCAAAACAACTGCTTAGCAACCTGGGCATTAATAATACAACTATAAGCGGTGATACCCGGTTCGACCGTGTTTGGGCCAACGCAGAGCAACCCAAACAAATACCTGGCGTAGGTGAATTTAAAAACCGTCAAAAACTTTTTATCGCCGGTAGCACGTGGCCCGAAGATGAAAAATTGCTGGCCACCTTACCTGCCATGTATCCCGATTGGAAATTCATTTTTGCACCACATGAGGTTGAACCTGAAAAAATAAATAACCTGATAAATTTATTACCTGAGGGTTCGGCAATAAGGTATTCTGAACTGGTAGATGATAATTCAAAAGTCAAAAGCCAAAAGTCAGAAGATGAAGCGGTGTCACCTGCACCTCGCACCTCGCAGCCGGTACCTCGCATTCTTATTATTGATAACATAGGTATGCTGTCGTCGCTTTATGCTTATGGTGATATTGCCTATATAGGAGGAGGTTTTGGAGTGGGGATACACAATACGCTTGAAGCCGCGGCATTTGGTTTGCCGGTTATTTTTGGCCCTAATTATTCAAAGTTCAACGAGGCCCGTGAACTGATAGCCCTGAAAGCAGGTTTCAGTATCAGTAATGAATCTGAACTGAAAGGCATAACCGATACCTTAATTGCCGACAGTACATTTTATAATATTACCAGCAAAAAAATATACAGCTATGTGCGTGAACATACAGGGGCAACACAAATGGTTATGGAACTGATTAGCCCCCCAGCCCCCTAAAGGGGGAGTTTCTGAAAAGCTCACAAATTTACATATCAAAAAGTTCCCCCTTCAGGGGGTTAGGGGGCAAATAATTCTTAATATTGCCTTAATGGGTTTTTTACATCTGCCCGGTTTGGGTAAAGCGCATTTTCACGAATATGGCACGGGCCAGAAGCCCTTACTTGCTTTTCATGGTTATGGCATGACTGGTAAACAGTTTCATGTACTCGAAAAATCAATACTACCCAAATATCACGTTTACGGCTTTGACCATTTTTTTCATGGCAGCAGCCAGCTGGATGGCTGGACAGACGAGCAGATCAGAGCCGGTATGCCCAAAGAAATGGTGTATAACTATATGCAGGAATGGTTTAAAGTTTATGGCGAACAACGGTTTTCAGTCATGGGGTATTCTATTGGAGCAAACCTTGCGCTGATACTGCTTGAGGAATATGCCCATCTTATTGACGATGTGATATTAATGGCTCCTGATGGGCTATCCGTATACAAAGGCTTTCATTTTTTACTGCATAACCCGTTGGGGAAATTTCTTTTTCGTGGAGTAACTAAAAGTAAATGGCTGGCACCTTTTGTGCTTAAAAGTGCAAAAAAGGCGGGCATGATAGATAATAGCCTGTACCAGATTGCCTATAATGAAATTGACACCGAACAAAAGCGGTTAGATACCTATTATACACTAAATTTGATACGACTGTTAAAACCTGATATTGAAAAAATAGCGATGCAAATAAATAGGTATAAAATAAATTGCCTGCTCATATTTGGGAAGGACGACAAGCTTTTTCCCAAATCGGCAGCTATGCCATTTATTGAAATGCTTGACAATGCCGAGGTGCATGAGCTGGCCCTGGGGCATTGGCTGGTAATTAAAGCGCTCGACGAATATTTAGTACAATAAAAAATTATGCTGCCTTCTCGCCAGAATGATACTTTAAGTAAAATGTTCTACCGCTTTATGCGCTGGTGGATGAGGCGCAATTTTAAGGAAATTAACATACAACCTTTTGAGCCAAGGCCTGGGCATTCTGTTTTACTGCTCACCAATCACTTTAGCTGGTGGGATGGTTTTTTGGCTAACTATGCAGCTTTTAATAATTTAAAGCGCCGGCTTTTTATCATGATGCAGCATGATCATTTTGTAAATCACTGGTATTTTAAATATCTGGGCGCTTTCTCCATGAAAAAAAGCTCAAGGGAAATGCTGGAATCACTTACCTATTCTGCCGGTTTACTGAGCAATCCTGAAAACCTGGTTACAATATTCCCTCAAGGCGAGCTTTGTTCAAATCATATTACCTACATTCATATTGAAAACGGTATTGACAGGCTTATTAAGCAAATTAAGGGCCCCTGCCAAATAGTTTATCAATGTACGCTGATTGATTATTTTGAAGGTTTGAAACCCCGGGCATACATACATCACTTTGATTGCGGTGTGGCCGGAGAAATTCCATTTGAAGAGCTGAAACGATGCATTAATGATTTTCATCAGCAGGCATTAAAAAATCAGGTTAACATGGCGCACTGATTTAAATTGTTTTGCAATCTGTATCTTGCAGCACATGATCCGTCCACAAAAAAACAGTTTAATACATTGGTTTTTTCATCATTATCTGCTGTGGATAGTGGGCCGTAACTTTCATGAGGTGAAGTTAAAACACAGTGTCGTAAATACAGATAAGGCAGTTTTACTATTGGCCAATCATTTTAGCTGGTGGGATGGTTTTTTGATGTACTACGTTAACCATAAATTACTGGGCAAAAAATTTCATGTTATGATATTGGAAGAAACCATGCGTCAGGTTTCGTTTTTTAAGTACATGGGTGCGTTTTCTGTACACAAAAGCTCCAGAGATATGATGGCTTCGCTTAATTATGCTGCCGATTTATTGAACAACCCGCAAAACATGGTGCTTGTTTTTCCCCAGGGTAAGTTATATTCTAATTTTATTGATCAGGTTGCTTTTCAAAAGGGATTAATGAAAATCATCGGCGGAGCCCGGCAAAACTTTGATTTATTGTTTGCTGCAACATTTGTGGAGAATTTTAAACATAAAAAGCCTGCTGCCACCGTTTATTTAAAAAACATTACAGGTAATTTAGCCTATAAAAGTATAGATGAGCTTAGGGAAGCTTATCAGCAACATTATAACTCAGCCAAACAACTGCAAACCGAAATAGTATTATAAAAAGTGATCATTGCCATATCGATAACCCTTTTTTTTATCATTCTGCGTTTTTCGGTTACGCTGTTTAATTTTATATCTAACCCCAAGTTACATAGGGTTGGTAAACAGTATACCGATAAGGTGTCAGTGTTGATACCGGCACGTAATGAGGCCGGTAATATCTTAACCCTGCTGCAATCTATCCACGAGCAGGATTATGAAAACTATGAAGTAATAGTGTTAGACGATGACTCGGCCGACGATACTTTTGCTGTGTGTGCCGCTTTTGCCGCAAGGCACCCTCGTTTTAGGGCAATAAAAGGCAATAAACTACCAGCCGGTTGGATAGGTAAAAATTACGCCTGCCATCAATTAGCATCACATACAGATGGTAAGTACCTGCTTTTTTTAGATGCCGATGAAGAAGTAAAACCGGGCTTAATAAACAGTGCGGTACATCGCATGCATCTGCATCAGCTGGGTTTATTAAGCCTGTTCACCAACCAGCAAATGAAAACCCCCGGCGAGTGGGCAGTTGTGCCGCTTATGCACTTTATATTACTCAATCTGTTGCCTTTACGATTAATATACCTTATTAAAAACGCGTCGGTTGCCGCCGCAAGCGGGCAGTTTATGATGTTTGATGCCGTTATTTATCATCAAAATCAATGGCACAAAGCCGTAAAACACAAAGTGGTTGAGGATGTAGAGATCATGCGGTTAATAAAAGCAGAAGCTTATAACGGTGAAGCGTTGCTTGCCAACGGTATGATTAGTTGCCGCATGTATAAAAGTCATAACGAAGCCATTGCCGGATTTAGTAAAAACTTTTTAGCTGCATTTAATTACAGCATAATTGGATTTTTGGTTTACATAGTGCTTATTATAGGCGGCCCCATGATCGTGATCATGACACTGAACCTTCCGCTGTTATTTTTTATGGTTGGCTTAATAGTGCTCACCCGTATCATGATCTCGCTACTGTCTGACCAAAGCGCCATAAATAATATCATCCTCCACCCTTTGCAAATGCTGAATATGTTGCTTATTGCCTTTACATCCATACAGCGATATTTAACTAAAACTACGGTATGGAAAGGACGTAAAATTTGAAAGCCTTATTTAGGTATGCCGTTACACCTAAAGACCGGGTAGCCGTAATTATTATCGTATCGTTTCACATAGTTGGCCTTGTTGGTTTTATAGTGCCTCCGTTTGATGCTGTTTTTTTAAACTTGGTGCCCTGGCACTTGCTGCTTATGACAAGCGTGATTCTGTACAGTCATCGTGAGCCGGATGGCAGGTTTTTGTTATTTGCCTTGCTGATATTTGTTATGGGCTTCATGGCCGAGTTTACCGGAGTGCATACCGGTTGGCTATTCGGAAACTATACCTATGGCGAAACACTGGGTATAAAATTATTTCATATCCCTTTAATGATAGGTGTAAACTGGTTTTTACTTATTTACGCAACTGGAATAAGTATGCAGCGCAGCTGTATAAGAAACAGATTTTTCAGGATAATAACCGGAGCCCTTGTGTTGGTGCTGCTTGATTTGCTCATTGAACCCATTGCCGTTCATTTTGATTACTGGCATTGGACAGGCAATAGCATTCCGGTTAAAAACTACGTTTGTTGGTTTCTGTTGAGTGCATTGTTGCTTTTTATTTTTGAGCAGTTTGAGTTTAAGCGGCAAAGCATTGTGGCCACCGTGCTGCTTATAATGCAGTTTGTGTTTTTTATGGGGCTGGGTATATTTAACTAAGTTTTGATCAGCACTCATTAAAATTCACACAATGATTACGATCAACCATTATTTTTGCTGTAAATTTGTAACGCAATGGGAGAGTATCAGTTAAAAGTTACTATTGATCAGGATTCGGGCTTTTGCTTTGGAGTGGTGTATGCCATAGATATGGCCGAAGAAATTCTTGCCGAAGAAGGGTATTTATATTGCCTTGGTGACATAGTGCATAATGATGAAGAGGTAGAACGGCTGAAAGCCCTCGGGTTACGCATTATTGAACACGCTGAACTGGAGAACCTGCACAATGAAAAAGTACTGATCCGTGCCCACGGTGAAGCCCCTGATACTTATCGTATAGCTTTAGAAAATAACATTACGCTTATTGATGCATCGTGCCCGGTTGTTTTAAAGCTGCAAAACAGGATAAAAACATCCTATGATTCAGATGAAAAGATACTGATATTTGGTAAGCATGGTCATGCCGAAGTGATTGGGTTGCAAGGGCAGACTAATAATGAGGCTCTTGTTTTTCAGGACATTGCCGAGCTGGATAATGTAGAGCTGCCGCAAAATATTACGCTGTATACGCAGACCACCAAAAGCATGGAAAAGTTTTACGGTATAAAAGACGAGCTTATTTCTCGCGGATATAACCTTAAAGCTAACGATACCATTTGCCGCCAGGTATCAAACCGCGATAAGGATTTGCCTAAGTTTGTAAGCCGTTTTGATAAAATTGTGTTTGTATCAGGACGTAAATCATCAAACGGTAAGGTGTTGTTTGAGGTTTGTCGTAAACATAATCCCAATACTATCTTTATATCATCATCAAGCGAACTGGATAAAGCCATGTTTGCTCCTAATGATACTATTGGTATAGCCGGTGCTACATCAACCCCTATGTGGCTGATGCAGGAGGTTAAAGCCAGCCTTGAAAACTTTTAACAGCACGCTTTTTGCTGTTATATAAATTACATGCAAAAAGGCCCTTCAAATACAGGTTTATGGATTGCCCTGCTGGTAATTGGTTGCTGGGCAGCATCTATCACGTTACTAATGCAATGGCATTTCAGCTTTGCTAATCCCCTGGTTTATCTATGTATTTTACTACAGATGCATTTATATACAGGTTTGTTTATAACTGCCCATGATGCTATGCATGGCACGGTATCGCCAAATAGCAGGATAAATAATTTGATAGGTTATATATGTACCTTTCTATATGCCTCATTTTGGTATCCGCAGTTATATACCAAACATCATAAGCACCATAGTCATGTACATACCATTGATGATCCCGATTATCATCAGGGTGGTTTTTGGAGCTGGTATGTAAGGTTCATTCGCAATTACCTGTCTGTGTGGCAAATTGTGGTGATGGCTGTATTATTCAATATCTTAAAGCTGTGGATACCCCAGCAAAACCTGCTCATGTTTTGGGTGGTACCATCATTGATAAGCACTTTGCAGTTGTTTTACTTCGGCACTTACCAGCCGCATAAAGGTGAACATGATAACCCCTATTTTGCCAGAAGCCAGCCGAAGAACCATGTACTGGCGTTTTTTAGCTGTTATTTTTTTGGTTATCATTATGAGCATCATGATTCGCCGGGCACGCCCTGGTGGATGTTATGGAAAGCCCCCCAACCCCCTAAAGGGAGAGCTGCTTAGCATATTAGCAATCATTAGTTTGTAATTTGTTCCCTCATTTAAAGGGTTAAGGGCTTTTATTTTATATTTTTGCAGCTGAATTATTATGGGTAAAAAAGCAGTTTTATTGGTGAATTTAGGTACACCCGATAGCCCTTCTACGGCAGACGTACGTACTTATCTGAATGAGTTTTTAATGGATCCACGGGTAATTGATATTAACCCAATATCCCGTACCCTTTTAGTAAGAGGCATCATTACCCCCTTCAGGGCGCCAAAATCAGCAAAATTATATCAGGCTATTTGGGACAAAGAAACGGGTTCACCTCTATTGCATTACAGTCTTTTACAACAAAAGGCCCTGCAACAGCGTCTGGGCGATGAGTACATTGTTGAACTCGCTATGCGTTACCAGAACCCATCAATTGAATCGGCGCTTAACCGGTTAAAAGCGGCTTTGGTTGATGATATACAGGTGATTGCCTTGTTCCCTCAATATGCATCGGCCAGTACAGGTTCTGTTTATGATAAGGTGATGGAGCTGTTGTTAAAATGGCCTACCAAACCTACTATATCCTTTGTTAATTCATTTCATGACAACGAAGGCATGATAGCCACCTTTGCCGATAATGCATTAAAATATAAACCGGAAAGCTATGATCATGTGCTGTTCAGTTTTCATGGCCTGCCACAAAGACAGCTAATCAAAGCCGACCATACCCAACAGCACTGCCTTAAAAGTGCTGATTGCTGCCAAACTTTAACAGATGCAAATAAGTTCTGCTATTCGGCACAATCGCATCATACAGCCCAGTTGATAGCCGAAAAACTAAATATTCCTAAGGAAAAATATACCATTTGTTTTCAGTCGCGTTTAGGTAACGATCCATGGGTGCAGCCTTATACCAGCGAAATTGTTGCCAAGCTGGCCAAAGAAGGTAAAAAGAGCCTGCTTGTATTTTGTCCGGCATTTGTGGCCGACTGCCTGGAAACTGTCTATGAAGTTACCACCGAATATGGCGACGAGTTTAAAGCCTTAGGCGGTGAAAAAGTACAGCTGGTAGAAAGCCTGAACGATTCTCCAATATGGATTGATGCCTTGGAGAAAATGGTTAGGGAAAACCACGTAGCGGCGTAAATTACAGTGTATTTTGCCAAAGCGTCATTGCGAGGTACGAAGCAATCTCTATGCTATACAGAGTGAGCTTTTATGTTTACTCTGCTTATGTAGAGATTGCTTCGTACCTCGCAATGACGTGTTTATTAGTCGCTTTGCAGGAGTGTCTACCCCTTCAGACCCTCAATTTCCTTCAATGTTTTAGGCAGATATTTGCCTAATAAGTGGCTGCCAGTTTCGGTGATCAGGAAATTATCTTCAATGCGGATACCGCCAAAATCGCGATAAGTTTCCAGTACATCGTAGTTAATGAAATCAGCATATTTATTTTCGGCTTTCCAACGGTCTATCAGTTCGGGGATGATGTAAATGCCGGGTTCAATGGTTAACACATAACCGGCCTCCAATTCACGGCCTAAACGCAGCGATTTTAAGCCAAATACAGTTTCTTTTTTCAGCGTATCGGTATAGCCGACATATTGTTCACCGAGGTCTTCCATATCATGGGTATCCATGCCCAGCATATGCCCCAGTCCGCATTGAAAAAACATAGTATGCGCTCCCGCTGCAACGGCTTCGGCAGCATCGCCTTTCATCAGGTTTACCTGGGTTAGGCCCTCTACTAATTTTTGGCAAGCTGCAAGGTGTATATCTTTATATCTTACCCCGGGTTTTAACATACTGATGGCGTGATCCATGGAAGTTAATACCACTTCATATAATTCTTTTTGACGATTGGTAAAGCTGCGCCCAACCGGGAAGGTACGGGTAAGGTCGCCACCGTAGTGCATATCGTTTTCGGCGCCAATGTCGCTCAGTACCATATGGCCATCCTGCAGTGTATTGCCATAATAATGGGTGTGCAGGGTTTGGCCATGGGTGGTGATGATAGCACCATAGCCCAACCGTCCATTGGCTGCCAGGGCAATTTCATTAGCTTTGGCCACCAGTTCAAACTCTTTGATACCTGGGCGGGTGCTTTTAATTACAGCCAGCTGCATATCTACACTAATATCAACCGCTTTTTCCATTTCCTGAATCTCCAGCGGCGTTTTAATTACGCGTTGCGCGATAACTGCTTTAATCAATTTAAGGGAAACATGATCCTGAACATCCTCCAGACTTGCATTAAACCAAGTGGCCAGCTTAATGCGGTTTTCCGGGCGGTAAGGGGGTAAAATATGGACCTTTCTGCCTGCGATAACCGCTTTATGTATATGATGAATGATCTGGCTGTACGGTTGAGTTTGATTAACTCCAACCAGTGCTGCCATTTCCTGAACAGTGGGCAAGGTGCCTGTCCAAATAATATCGTCGATACTTAATTCATTGCCGAAAACAAATTCTTCACCGGTGTCTGTATCAATAATGGCGGCCAGGTTTTGCACATCGAGCCCGAAGTAATACAGAAAGCTGCTATCCTGCCTAAAGGGGTAACAATTGTCTTTATAGTTCATGCTGCTATCTTCGTTGCCCAGCAATAGAATAAGTCCGTCCGAACCAATATTTTGCTTTAATACCTGCCTGCGATCAGTGTAAACCTGTTTATCAAAAAGTTGAAGTTTCATAGTTGTGTTTTTAAAATAGGCTGCGCTACCCTATCCAATCGCTCACAATTTTTGCCGAAAGCAAACAAAGGGGAATGCCTCCGCCAGGATGTACGCTGCCGCCACAAAAGTAGAGGTTTTTAATTTGAGATGCCTTGTTGGCCTGCCTTAAAAATGCAGCAAACTGGCTGTTGGAACTTGTGCCGTAAAGCGAACCCTGGTACGATGATGTTTTGCTCTCAATACCACGCGGATCAAGAATACTTTCGCAAACAATGAGCTGGCTTATATCTTCGCCCAGTAGGCGGCTAAGTTTTTTTAATATGTTTTGCCTGGCTGAAGCTATTAAGCTATCCCAGTTTTGCCCGGTGTTGGCAGGCACATTGATCATGGTGAACCAATTTTCACAGCCTTCGGGTGCATCGTTTGGTTTGTATTTGGAGCTGATGTTGAGATAGATTGTTGGATCATGGTAAATATCGCCCTGCTTCCAGATATGATCAAACTCAATTTTATAATCGGCACTAAAAAAAATATTATGCAGATTAAGCTGCGGAAATTGTTTTTTAACACCCCAGTAAAATATCAAGGCCGAGCTGCTGCGCTCCTGTTGCAGGATCTTTTTAGGGAATAATTTCGGGTGATGTTTTAATAATTTGTGATAGGTAAACCAGACATCCATATTGGATATGATCCGATCTCCCTCAATTAAGGTATTATTTACTTTTATGGCTGTTGAAATCATGCCTTCCAAAACTATCTCATCAACCGGCGAATTATAATGAAACGTAACCCCTAAATTCTCTGCCAGTTTGACCAGGCTGGCAACAATACTATACATACCACCTTCCGGAAAATAAGCACCATAATGCTGCTCCAAATGTGGAATCACATTTAGCGTGGCCGGAGCTGCGTAAGGGTTTGAACCATTGTAAGTTGCGTACCTATCATAAAACTGTACCATGCGGGCATCTTTAAAAAAGCTCTCGTTTGCTTTGTGCATGCTGCGAAACGCGTCTATCTGCGGGAATCGGAATATAGATTTTATGGTATTCCATTTCAAGTAAGTTTTTAAACGATGTAATGATCGTTCTAAAAAAACATGATTGGTGATGCCATAAATGTTGCCGCTGTTGTCAAGATATTTTTTTACCGATTCAGCGGGTTCGCTGATCCGTTCCTGAATTTCCGTGGCAAATTTGCTGATATCCGCATAGGCATTTAGTTGTGTGCCATCCTCATAAAAATATTTGCAAACCACATCCAGTTTTTGGTACCTGAAAAAATCGGCAGGGGTTTTACCGGCGAGAGTAAACAGTTCGTCTACATATTGGGGCATAGTAAATAAGCTTGGTCCGGCGTCAAACCTGAATCCTTCCTGCTCAAATTCAGAAAGTTTACCGCCTGGGTAGCTATTCGCCTCAAAAACCTCGACATGATAGCCCTTTACAGCCAAACGGATAGCAGCAGCAATCCCGGCTATTCCGGCACCAATGATCAACGCTTTTTTTGCAGGCATGGGGGTAAAGATAAAACCTATGCAATAAAAAAGGGCAGAACCACTAACGATTCTACCCCCAGTTAGGTTATTATATCGAATTTGCCTGGTGCATAACTAACGGGCAAACTTCACAGCGTGGCCTTTTAGCAAACTCAGTATCAATAACCAAAATGTAATATAATTACAGGTGGATTGCCCGATAGTTTTAAGTATTTGAAATTAGGTAGTTAAATGATTGATTTGAAGTTATTTCCCAGCTATATGCTGCAACGCAAAATTGATAAAATTGCTGGTAAGGCCGTAATCTTCAGTCCCCTTACGACGGATGAAAAAGAAATCTCGGGTGATTTTTAAACCTTCAACCGGAACTTCTATCAGGTCGCCATCGGCCAGTTGGCGAATGATGGATGGGCGAGGCATAAAGCCCAGGCACTGATCGGCCAGGATAAAGTTTTTCAAAGCCTCGGTACCACCCAGCCTGATCTTTACCGATAGGTCGGCTGGTTTAATGTGCAAGGCCGATAATGATTTTAATACCGCGTTCAATGTACCCGACCCCCGCTCACGTACAGCAAGCGGCGTTTTTACGAGTTGTTTTAATGTGAGGGATTTACCTGCCAGCGGACTTTTTGCCGAGCATACAGGTATCACCTCATCGCTCATAAAGGGTTTGTAGGATACAGTAGTTAGCTTATTATCAACCTCAATAATGCCGATATCAACCTCATGGTTAAGCAAAGCGTTGAGGATATATTCTGAATTACGGTTTACCAACTGCACATCAACATTGGCATATTCGCGTTGAAAACCTGAAAGTATAGATGGTAATATATATAAGGCAATGGTAGTACTGGCCCCCAAACGCAGATGCCCGGCCGCTTGCGACAGGTTACTTAAAACTGAAAGGTCATATTCAATCTTGCGTTCAATTTCGGTAGCCTGTTGCAGGTACTCGTTTAGTTTATTACCGGCTTCGGTAAGCAGGATGCTGTTACCCTTGCGCTCAAACAGTGGTACTTTGTACTGATCTTCCAGCGCTTTAACGTGCTTGCTGATAGCGGGCTGTGTTACAAACAGCACCTGTGCGGCCTTACTGAAACTAAGGTTGGCGGCAACTTCCATAAAAACACGGTGAGCAAAGGATATCATTAGGCTAAGTTAGCTTTTTAACTTTTCAAAAAAACGACCGTTAAATTTATAGGGGATAAATTTACGGGTCATTTTATGATTATAATCAACCAGTGGGGTAAAGATGGTTTGTTTAGACGGATCGAAGTAAATACTCGGGTATGAATTCCAGTCGGCTATTGAACTTACATCAAAATCATAATGTAACTGGCTGTATACACCGGAAGGGGTTTTTATTAACGGCGGGTTACTGATTAGCGTACCTTTGTCAATAGTGAATATTCTTAAACCCTGCCCCGCTTTTGCAGGTGAGTAAACAGAGTTGTAAGGTACTAAATAGTAAGTTTTATTACTATTGGTAAAAGTGTAAATTTTTGAATACCAAAGCGGTAAGCTGCCTTTTTTACCCACAGTATCCATTTTTAGCAGTGCAATCGTCTTACCGTTATTTTTATACTGCAATACGTTATAAATATCAAAGCCTTTAGTGCCCAGTTGAGTATTCCATGAATAGGTGCGAAACAGGCCATCGGCAGAAGTTGCTATAACTAACTTTGCTTTTATTAATGATGTAAAAGGCTGACTAATGGTAGCCGGGTATTTTGAAGTGTAATACTTGAGCTTGAACCCAAAGATCTTGTTTTGCTTTTGCAGCGAATCAATGGCTTTCCATTGTTTCTTGTGCGAGCCGTAATAGTTTACTTTTTGGAGTATGCGCAGCAAATCGGCTTCAATGGCTTGCGGGCTATCTTGCGCAAACAAGCGAACTGAAGTTAAACAGCAACAGAAAACAACTATTAGTTTAATGGTTTTCATGGCAGGCAAGTTTAAATAAAAAAAGGGATAATCGATGATTATCCCTTTTAATTATCTTGTTCAGATTAAAATTTATGCTTCAACTGGTTGCCCAATGAGTTGAGCTGCAGCTAAATACTCTGCAATTTGTACGGCGTTGGTAGCAGCGCCCTTGCGCAGGTTATCTGATACTATCCAGCAGTTAAGCGTATTGTCCTGAGTTTCATCGCGGCGGATACGGCCAACAAAAACTTCGTCTTTGTCATGCGCGTCAAGCGGCATTGGGTATTTCAGGTTTGCAGGATCGTCAACCACAACAATGCCTGGCGATTTAGCTAAAAGCTCGCGTACTTCAGTCAAGTCAAAATCATTAGCAAACTCAATATTCACTGATTCTGAGTGACCGCCCATTACCGGGATACGTACGGTTGTAGCAGTAACCTTGATGCTGTCGTCGCCCATGATTTTTTTGGTTTCCAGGATCATCTTCATTTCTTCCTTGGTGTAACCATTTTCAGTGAACACATCAATCTGCGGAATCACGTTAAGGTCGATGGTGTAAGGGTAAACCTTAGGTCCATCAACACCATTACGCTCGTTAAATAACTGGTCAACAGCTTTAACACCGGTGCCTGTTACTGATTGGTAAGTAGATACTACTACCCTTTTTATTTTATATTTATCATGCAGTGGTTTTAAGGCCACCACCATTTGTATGGTTGAGCAATTTGGATTGGCGATGATCTTGTCATCAGCAGTTAATACATTGGCATTAACTTCGGGCACAACCAGTTTTTTGGTTGGGTCCATGCGCCATGCCGATGAATTGTCAATAACAGTTGTACCAGCAGCTGCAAATAAAGGAGCTTGCTGTAATGAAGTGCTGCCGCCGGCCGAGAAAATTGCTACGTCCGGCTTCATCTTAATCGCATCCTCAACAGAAACCACCTTAAACTGCTTACCTTTAAAAGTAATTTCTTTACCAATACTTTTTTCTGAAGCTACGGGAATTAATTCTGTAACGGGGAAGTTGCGTTCTGCAAGAACCTGCAACATTTTGGTGCCTACTAATCCTGTAGCACCTACTACTGCGACTTTCATTTTGTTAATTTGTTATATAATAAAAACTTAAACCCCAAATATGCACATTTTTTTGGGTTTATTATAATACTAACCCTATCAGATTAGTATATTTTAATGAATGGCTAAATTGGCTGCAAGCCGGAAACTGAAAAATAATCCATTCATTTTGGCTAAATAAGCTGTTGATTTTGCTATAAACTTAATTAACTACATCAACAGATTTCGCCCAAATTTTTACCTTTGCGCAAACTCAATATTGCATGAGCGAAAAGATTATAGTGATTGGGGCCAACGGCCAAATAGGTACAGAGCTGGTTGTAGCTTTAAGAAACATACACGGAGCAGAAAATGTAATAGCATCTGATATTAATGATCCGAGTTATGCTATACGGCACGGCGGGCCGTTCGAGATTGTGAATGTGCTTGATAAGGATAATCTGCACCATATATTTGATAAACATCGCCCAACACAGGTTTATCTGCTGGCGGCTATTCTATCAGCTGTAGGCGAGCAAAAACCAAAAATGGCCTGGGATTTGAATATGACCGGCCTCATCCATATACTTGATTTTGCGGTCGAGTTTAAAACAGCAAAAGTTTTTTGGCCAAGTTCTATAGCGGTATTTGGTCCTAACTCGCCGCAGTTTCATACACCGCAATATTGTGTAATGGATCCAAACACGGTTTATGGCTTCAGTAAACTGGCTGGCGAGCGCTGGTGCGAGTACTATTTTACCAAATATGGGCTTGATGTGCGCAGCATCCGTTATCCGGGCCTGATAGGCTGGAGGGCTAACCCCGGAGGCGGTACTACAGATTATGCCGTACACATATTTCACGAGGCATTAAAAAAAGGAAGTTATACCAGTTTTCTTTCGGCCAATACCGCCTTGCCTATGATGTATATGGATGATGCCATCAGGGCCACTATATCATTAATGGATGCACCGGCCGAGCAACTTACCATTCGCTCATCATACAACCTGGCGGGTATTAGCTTTACCCCTACACAACTGGCCGAGGAAATTAAAAAGCAGATACCTGATTTTGAAATTAGCTATGCCGAAAACGATCCGCGTCAGGCCATTGCTGATAGCTGGCCAAAATCAATTGACGATAGCTATGCCGAAAGAGATTGGGGCTGGAAGCTGGAGTATGACCTGGCTGCCATGACCAATGATATGCTGACTAATTTGAAAAACACCTTATAAGCTAAATACCCAAAGCGCGAAGCAAAAAGCTAAGGGTTTGAAACTTATATAAAACAAATATTATATTTAACAACTTTACCCTTATTGGGTAAGTAGTTATAAATATCATGGCTGATCTATCAACCATGAACAATGAACTAAGAAAACATGGGAAGAGCATTTGAATTCCGTAAAGAAAGAAAGTTTAAACGCTGGGCTAAAATGGCCGTGCAGTTTACCCGTTTAGGTAAAGAGATTGTAATGGCTGTAAAGGCCGGCGGCGGTGATGTTACCACCAACTCGCGTTTAAGAACAGCGGTGCAAAACGCCAAGGCCGTAAATATGCCTAAAGATCGTGTTGAAGCTGCCATAAAAAGGGCAACAAGCCGCGATGAAAAAGACTACGAAGAATTAGTTTATGAAGGATATGCGCCTTACGGCGTTGCAGTATTGGTTGAAACCGCTACGGACAATACTAACCGTACTGTTGCAAACGTGCGCAGCTATTTTACCAAATATGGCGGCTCGTTAGGTAAAACCGGATCGCTTGATTTTATTTTTACCCGTAAATCTGTGTTTACATTTGAACCTGGCGACCGTGACCTGGAAGAACTGGAGTTTGAATTGATTGATGCCGGTTTGGAAGATTTGTTTGTTGAGGCAGATGAGAACGGAAACGATATAGGTGTTATTCACACTGCTTTTGAAGATTTTGGTAAAATGCAAAAATCTTTAGAAGAATTAGGCGTTGAAGTAAAATCAGCCAAGTTAGAGCGTGTACCTCAATCATTTCATGAGGTTACCGAAGAGCAGGTTACTGATATTATGAAACTGATTGATCGCTTGGAGGAAGACGACGACGTGCAGGCGGTTTATCATAATATGGCTGAGTAATTCTGATTTCGGAAGTTGGATTCGATTTCGGATTTAGTTTTATTTTTAATCATGATGTCATTGCGAGGCACGAAGCAATCGCGAACCTTGTAAGTAAGCAGAGGTTTTGACTTTTGAATTTTAACTTTTGAATTATCATCATGCCACTATTCAGCTCACGTAAGGAAGAAAAAAAAGTGAAGGTTACCTTTGCTAACGGCTTGCTTTTTGTTGAAAAGCCAGATGGTAAACAACAGGCTTTTCCGCTGGAGTGGTTCCCGAAGCTGATGAACGCTACTGACGAGGAACGTGCAGACTGGAAACAGACTGATAAGGGTATCCATTTTAACCAGCTGGATACTGATGTGGCGTTTTAACAGATATGAGATATTAGATGTGAGATTTAAGATAAAAGGACAAAAAGAGCTGTCTCACATCTCATATCTCACATCTCCAATCTAATAATATGACCTTTGAAGAGTTTTTTAAAAAGAAAAAGATTGATCTGTTAGCCCTGCAACAGGGTGAGCAGTCGTTGTTTTCTGAATTTAAAACTCATTATGAGCAAATGGGCGAAAAAAGCTTTGATCATACCAAAAAGTACTGGTTCAATAAGCTCAGGCGCCGCTTCCCGGCCGCTCAGGAAATAAAGACAGAAAAAGTACGGATAGAAAATCAACTGGCCGAACAAACCATTACTGAAAGCCTTATTGAGCCAGTAAAGGCTGCACCAAAGATCGGATTCACACCTAAGTTCAAAGCGGCTGGTGTTGCCAAGCCTGCCGAAGAAAAAACAGAAACTAATACCGAAGAAACTTCGGCACCAACAGAGTCGGCTGCTTCAAAACCTGCCTTTAAGCCACGTTTTAATCCGGCCATGGTAAAGCCGAAACCGGAGGTGGGTGAGGTAACAGCTGATGAAAAATCTGAAGTAAAAGAAGAGGTCATACCAGCTACTGAAACACCAAAACCGGCCTTTAAACCTCGTTTTAATCCGGCCATGGTAAAACCCAAACCAGCAGAAAGCGATGAAGTAAAACCGGTTGAAAAAATAGCACCTGAAAGTGAGGGGGCTAAGCCTGATACGGACCAAGTTACCGCGAAACCTGGATTTAAGCCGCGTTTTAACGCGGCGATGATGAAGCCCAAGCCTGCAGAAGATGACGCTGCATCAGCTGGAAAAACAGCTCCTGAAAACGAAGAAGCTAAGCCAGATACGGAAAAAGCTGTTGAAAAATCCGGATTTAAGCCACGTTTCAATGCGGCGATGATAAAGCCCAAGTCGGCTGAAAATGAACCTGTAGCAGAAGAGAAACCGGAGATTAAATCGGAACCGGAAAGCATTCCGGAGGCAGAGTTGCCTGTTGCCAAACCTGTATACAAACCCCGTTTTCAGGCTGGCATGGTAAAACCTAAGCCTGTTGAAAACGAAGTAAAAGCTGAAGAAAAGACTGAGGATAAACCAGAAGATATCTCTCCTGCTGATGAACCGGCTGCTAAACCTGGCTACAAGCCCCGGTTTAACATGAAAAACATCCCCTCAAAGCCCAAAGAAGAAGAATAGTTGATAATTTATAAGAAAAGCTATTATATCAAAGAGTCATTGCGAGTGCGAAGCAACCTCTACGCTATTTTGTCATTCTGAGCGATAGCGAAGAATCTGTTCGTCGATGTACATAGCTCAACAATAGATTCTTCGCTATCGCTCAGAATGACAGGTTTATGTTGATAGGGATTCGCAATTAATACTTAGATAGAATATACCCTGCTTACTTACTATGCGAAAACAACCAGCTCAATAAATCAGGTTCTTTAAAAGCATAGTCCCAGCTGTTATGATCAACACCCTGGTAAAGGGTAAATTTAGGATCGCCGCCTGCTTCTTTAATAGCTGCTACTATTACTTCTGAATGATCGGCAGGTACAACGCTGTCTTTACTGCCGTGGAAGATCCATAGGGGAACTTTCTTAGCATATTTTTTAGCATTTTGGGTGTTGTCTCCGCCGGCAATAGAAAATGCAGCAGCAAATATTTTGGGCTCACGGCCTATGATCTCTAATGTACCCATGCCGCCCATGCTTAAGCCGCCAACGTAAACGCGGTGCTTATCAACAAAGGGTTTATCTAAAAATTGGTCAACCAGGCCCATCAATAATTTCATAGCAATAGTAGGTTGCTCATTTACCTGGAAAACAAATTTTCTTTTCTGCGTAGCCGGATCAGTTTCCTGCTGTACGTTTGACCAGTAGCTGTTTGTTGGGCATTGCGGGAAAACTACAATGGCTTCATATTTTTCGCGTACGCTATCCTGTAAAAGGCGTGAAGGGCCATATTTTAACTGCGCTTCATTATTATTACCGCGCTCGCCCGAACCATGCAGAACAAACACTAATGGGTACTTTTTATTCGGATCAAAATGTTTAGGGAATAATAAACGATAGGGCAAAGTATCGCCTTTCATGGCAAAACTGCCCCTGTCAAAAGATGATAAGTTTTGTTGTGAACGTGCTGAAAAAGAAAATGCTAAGAGTAAACTTAGCATTCCTGTAATAAATTTTATGCGACTCATTGGCTATGTTTAATGATCTGTTTTGCAGATGTGTTAGTTAAAACAAATCTAACGCCTTTTGATTTACATTGTTTAATATTTTTTATTGTATTAATTAACTGAAAATTATCCTAATGTCATTTCGAACGAGGTACGAGGAGAAATCTTATACAATTGGCTCATCAATTGCACAAGATTTCTCGCTATCGCTCGAAATGACAGCGGAGATAGATATTTGCTATCTATTTTTTAGCCAACTCCGGGCTTTCAAAGCCAAGCTTTTTAAGGCCATGTTGTATTTCGGGGCAGCTCATGAATAATTTCCAGAGCAGGCCAGTGCGGTAGTTCTCGATCATCACCACAATTGGGCCCTGATCAATGGCCAGGTATGATTTGCCGTACCAGTTGTGCGATTCGCTAAAGGCATCGGTAAAACCGTACTCACCCCATATCTTATCGCCCAGATCATAGTAAAAATGACGAAGCGCTTTCATGGAGTATTCTGGTGTGTAAGGAAATGCTGAAAGGGCGGCTGTTGGTGTTATTACCCCCAGATCATTGGTTGGTGAATGGGCATTGTAGCCTTCAAAGTTATCACTTGCGGTAAGCCCCCAGCAGTTTTCGCCATAGCCTTTAAACTTTTTAGGGTTATCAACACAGTAGGCATGATTAATAAGGGTGTGATTTTTGTTTTGTTCCCAATAGTCGGCGTATTGATCTTTTAATCCTTTAGGGCTTAGACCCAGGAATGAATATTGCGAAAAGAAAAGCGGGCCACCATAGTCAAAACCTAAAGGCAGTTTAATGCCGTAAAAAGTTTTGCCGTTTTTAAAGAAATCGCTTTGAGCCCAGCCACGATTATAAACATCGGCAGTAACCGGGTAGCGATCTGCCGAAGCTGCTAATACATAAGTGATCAAACACTCGTTAAAACCATGTATAGGGAAATTCATGGCCCAGCCATTATTTGGCGACCAGTGCCAGTATAAAGCATCGCGACCGTCGCGGGTATACCAGTTCCATTCCATTTCGCCCCACATCCAGTTAATCACGTCGCGTATGTGCCTTTCTTCAGGGGTGTTGGCTGTAAAGTATTGCCTGGCACAAAGCAGCCCCTGGAAAAGATAAGCCGATTCCACAATATCACCACCATCATCTTTACGGCCAAAGCGAATTACCTTTCCGGTTTCACCATTCATCCAATGTGGAAATGCTCCGTGAAACGAGTCGGCCTTGTATAAAAAATCAACAATTTTAATCATACGGCCTACGGCTTGTTCGTGACCTATCCATTTGCGGCTATCGGCTACTATAAGGGCCATAATACCAAAGCCGGAGCCACCTGTGGTTACTACCTCATCACCATAATCAAATGATTTATTGCTCCGCTCGCGGGCCAGGCCACTTACCGGATGGCCAAAATCCCAGAAGTAACGAAACGTTTGGCGCTGTACTACATCAAGCAATGCATTATCTGTCAGGTTTTTAATAATGCCAACTGGTTTAATGGTGTCTGTTGTAGTTGCTGTGGGCTTTTGGGCCATGCAGAAAGCCGTAACCAACAGTAAAATGGGGGTTAAAAAGATTTTTTTCATGTAAATGAGAGTATATGTATTCGCTTTAGCGGGAGACGGAAGAAGGTTTTAAAAGGCTGCCAGCCGTAGTTGGCCGGCAACCTTAACTTAAATCAATCCAACTAAATTAATATCCGGGGTTTTGTTTTAACCTGCCACCGCTTAAATCAATTTGAGGTTGTGGTATAGGGAATAAAGCATTTGTTGCCTTCCATGTTTTACCATGTGCTGCAAATGCGGTTGCAGCACGGCCCGGCATTACAGCATCCTGACGTACAATATCAAAGAAACGGTCATGCTCTTCGGCAAGTTCCATACGGCGTTCGTGCCATATAGATAATAGTGAAGCAGCTGTAGCCGGTAAGCCTGCACGGGTGCGCACCAGGTTTAAATCGGTAGTAGCTTCACCGCCACGGCCAATCTGAAATGCAGCCTCTGCGTTGATGAGTAAAACATCGGCGTAGCGTAAAATACGTACCTGTTTAGGCAGGTGGTCGGTATTACCTCCGCAATTGTCTTCGGCGGTACGGCTGTGATAAGCTTTATAGCTATAGGTGCCATTTTGAACCGAGTCGCGGCTCGGTATACGGAAACCATCCCATAAAACGGTGCCATGGTCAAGTATAGTAATTACGGTTGCGGCTTTACGCACATCATTAGCCTCATATTCACTCAATAAACTGGTTGATGGGTTATTGAAACCAAAACCTAAATCGGCCCAGCCAAATTTTCCGCCTGCACGCGGCCCTTGTGATACTGTGTATAAATTGATGCCCGATGAACAATCTTTGTTTATACCTGCCTGTATCTCAAAAATAGATTCGCTGTTGTTATTACCACCATCTCCGTTAACCGCTTTTTGGCGCCAGATCAGCGAATAATCTTTAACAAGCGTATACTTGCCGCCATCCATAACCGCTTTTGACAGGTCGTAAGCTTTTTGATAGTCTTTCATATACAGGTAAACTTTGGCTTCCAGGCCCTGTGCTGCACTTTTGGTGGCACGGCCTACGTCGGTAGCTCCCTTATCGGGTAGGTTGGCTGCTGCAAAGTCCAGATCGCTGATAATAAACTTATAAATATCATCGGCAGTGGCGCGGGTTTGATATTTGTCCTGGTTGGCTTGATTTGCCGGTGGAACAATGTCTAATAATGGCACACCACCGTACAGGCGTACAAGGTTAAAATAAAAATAGGCTCTTAAAAACCGGGCTTCGCCGATGAGCGCATTTTTAGTTGCTGCATCAAATTGTGCATTCTGTAGCTGACCAAGCGCCTGGTTAGCACGCGCTATACCCTGATAATGACCGGCCCATACATTATTAATAACACCGTTTGAAGCCGATGTGGTCAGGTTATCAATTTGTAAGGCATCGCCATAATCATCTGGTGAACTGCCCTTATCGGCATCATCAGAAGCTATATCGGTCATGATCACAAACTGAAAACTATCAATATCCGGTGCAAAGCCACCTATATAAAATACGTTATAGATACCTGTTACCAGGTTTTTGGCAGCATTAGGGTCAGAGGCAATCTCATTTTGGGTTATTTGACCCTGAGGGTTTACATCAAGATAATGCTTACAGGCGCTGAGCGTGGTTGTTAAAACCAGCAGACAACCAGCTATGAGGCTTATGTTTTTATTATATATCTTTTTCATGTTGCTGATAATTAAAATTGAAGATTTACGCCAAGTGCAAAAGTGCGGGTTACAGGATAGTTGGTTGCATCAATCCCCGACTGTAAAATATCGGTTTGGAATAATTCTGGTGATGAACCGCTGTACCGTTTAAGCGTGAACAAGTTTTGCGAGGTGAGGTAAACCCTTAAACGTGAAATGTTTGCCCTTTTTAACATGCCTGCAGGCAGCGTGTAACCGATTGAAAGGTTATTACAACGTAAATAAGCGCCCGATTCAATAAAGTAAGTTGACGGCGGTGTTGATGAAGTAATGACTATAGGATCGGTACTTGATGGCCTGGCTGTAGTAAAGCGGCTATCTGCATAGTCAGATTCTATGTTATCATTCTCGCTGCCGCGGGAGTTCTTTTTACCGTTGTAAATTTTGTTGCCCCAGTTTCCGCTAAAGTCAGCACTCAGGTCAAAGTGGGTGTAGTTTACGCCAAAGCTAAAGCCACCATAGTATTTAGGCTGATAGGTGCCTGAGAAAGCACGGTCATTGGCATCAATTTTACCATCTTTGTTTAAATCGGCATATTTAAAGCCACCAATCCTGTTAGCCTCGAAGGTATTGGTTGGAGCGGCATCAACTTCGGCCTGGGTTTGGAAAATACCGGTTTGTTGCAGCACATAATAACTTGCAATTGGCTGCCCATTGTCTGTACGGGTAACTGTTTTGGAGTTTATGCCGCCGGCGTCTAAAAACTGTCCGCCGTTTAATCCAATTACATTGTTTTTATTGTAGCTAAGGTTAAATCCAACGTTATAAGACAGTTTATCGTTTATCTTGTCGTTCCATTTTAAACCCAACTCCAAACCCTTATTGCTATAAGATGCGGCGTTGGTGATAAATACGTTATCCGGATCGCCCAAAATTGCCGGGATAGGTATTTTGGTTAAGGCATCGGATACTTTTTTGTTGTAGTAATCAAGCGTACCGCTTAAACGATTGTTCAGGAAGGCGAAATCTAAACCGATATCATACTGCGTAGTGGTTTCCCATTTTAGGTTGGTATTCTTAATGTCCTGAATAACACTGCCTAAGTTTAACGTTCCGTTATAATAGTAGGGAAGATTAGTTGTGGCTGTAATAATGTACAGCGCCTGATCAATATTATCATTACCTAACTTACCATAGCTGCCACGGAGTTTCAACTGGTCAAACACGTGGCTGTCTTTCATGAAAGATTCTTCAGAAATAACCCAACCACCGCCGAAGGTGTAAAAATTACCCCAGTGCTGACTGAATTTAGAGCTGCCGTCACGACGGTAAGAGGCGCTTAACAAATATTTGCCATCGTAACCATAATTTACACGTGATACTAACGACTGGCGGGTAAATAAACCACCCCCATTAGCATCTGAAGCACCAACATCCGGATTACCCAGGCTCAGAAACCATTGCTCCTGATTTGGAGGAACATCCTGACGGGTACCGTTTAAAAAGTTCGACCGGTTTTTTTCAGTTACAAAACCACCTAAAACCGTAATATGGCTTTTGCCATAAGTTTGATCAAAAGTTATGGTGTTATCCCATGTATAGGTATAAGCGTTGTCGTTTTGTACGAACAGATTGCTTAAGTTTTGATATTGATTACCACCGCCTACGTTATAGGTGCTGTTATCGGCTAAAAACTGGTAGGTGTAGTTTTTTTCGTTATTGAAATTAATATCGGTATTAAAAGCAGAGTGTAAGGTAAGTGAGCTGATAGGTTTATAATCTAAGGCCACATTACCCTGAACGCGGTTATTAAGCTTAAAATCATTGCCTTTATCTAACTGCAGCAATGGATTACCCACGTTACCCCAGGCAGATGTATTACCATATTTACCATCTATTTTAGATGGAATAATAGGTGCGGCACGGTAAACATTGCCATATATATTGGCAAAATTTATAGCTTGTTCTGCACCACGGCTTAGCGATATCTGTTCGCTGAACTTTAATTTTTTTGAAATATTTACCTCGTTATTGGCACGTATGGTAAAGCGTTGGAAACCGTTGGTTTGTATAACGCCCTGGTCATCAAGGTAATTTGCGCTGATGAAATAGGTGTTGTTTTCGCCGCCACCAGATAAAGAGATATTATGATTTGTTGTAAAAGCGGTACGTGAAACTGCTTTTAACCAATCTGTTGTGCCTGGAAAAGTAACCGGCGAATTAACATCAGCAGTTGGGTTGGCATCCTTCAAATAATCCGTGTATTGGGCCCGGTTAGCCATTGTAATTGGGCTGGCTATTTGCCTGAAGCCTACGGTTGCATCATAACTTACAGATGGTGGGCCGCTTTTACCTTTTTTGGTAGTGATAATTACAACACCATTGGCACCACGTACGCCGTAAATGGCAGCCGATGCATCTTTCAATACATCAAGGGTTAATATATCTGAACTGTTAATGTTTTTAATATCGTTGGTGAGCACCCCATCAACCACATATAGAGGATCGGCCCCTGCCAGTACAGACCCGGTACCACGTATACGAAGAATCGGCGCTGAGTTTGGCTGTCCTGACGATAATACCTGCACGCCTGAAACCTTACCCTGTAAAGCTTGCGTTGCTGTTTGAACCGGCTGTTTAGCTAATTGATCGCCATTTACACTGGCAACAGCTCCCGTTACATCCCTTTTACGCTGGGTACCATAACCAACAACCACTACCTGCGCCAATTCCTTGGATTCGGCTTGCAATTTTACAACTAACTGCGTTTGGTTGTTAACAGGCAACGTTAAGGTTGTATAACCAATGTAGGTAAATACGAGTGTTGCGGTTGGGGGCGCTTGAAGGGTGAATGCACCGGTAGCGTCTGTCTGGGCTCCTGTGGTGGTTCCCTTGATTGAAACGCTTACGCCAATTAAGGCTTCGCCGGTAGCAGCATCGGTAACCTTACCTTTTACTGCAGTGTTTTGGGCAAATGTAGCATCAGCAAAAAAGAGACATAATAGCACCAACACAGAAATAGTAAAAATTCTTTTCATAGTGTTTAGTTTAATAAGTGTGGTTAGAAAATAATTGGTTTATTATTATTCGACAAAGCTGAATAGATATTATGCGTTTATCAAAAAAATAAACTCAACATTAATACATCACAAAACAAAAGCTTTCACAGTGATTGTGGTATGAATTTTTAACGTAATGACAGTCAGATGTTTATTGTATATTGGTTTGTGACAACTATACTACAAGTGTAAGTGGCAAAGTGTTTGCATTACATATGTTTATGAGAGGTAATGATGTAGTATTATAACTCAATGAGAAACTCAACAAGGTTTTTATCGTGTTCCAGGTTGAGCTTTTTACGCAGGCGATAGCGGCGTATCTCCACCCCGCGCAATGATATATTTAAAAGCGAGGCCATTTCTTTACTGCTCATGTTCATACGCAGGTAGGCGCATAATTTAAGGTCGTTTGGAACCAGGTCCGGGTGTCCTGATTTTAGTTTTTTGAAAAAGTTTTCATGGGCTTCATTGAAACTTTTTTCAAATATGTTCCAGTCGCGCTCGTCGTTCATGCCTTCGTCAATTACCTTTTGTATACGGCGTAACTGATCGTCGGCCAATTTTTTTCCCGAGCTATCTTTCAGGTGGGTTATTTCTTCACTCAATTTTAGCAGAAGCTCGTTTTTATAAACCAGGTTCATAGCCGAGTTTGCTAACTCCCGGCTCTTACCTGCCAGATCAGCCTGTAGCTGCTCGTTTTTAATATTAGTAATATGTTGTTCGTTGGCGATGGCTTCCTGCCTTAAAAAATCCTCTTTCTCTTTTTGTAGCTTTTTCTGCAAGTGCTGTTGGTGCCGTTTTAATTTAGAACGGTAGTAATACCGTATCAGGTAATAGGCTAAAATAAGCAGCAGGGAGTAAAACAATATAGCGATGTTGCCTGCATACCATGGGGGCAATACTATAATTGTTAAAGTGGTAATGGCCGATGCATTTTGATCGTTTATTTTGGCACGCACTTTAAAATGATAAGTACCATGGTCAAGATTGGTGAACTCCTTTTGGCTTTGTGCTGTCCAGTCAGACCATTGCCTGGAGTAACCCTCTAAATAATACTGGAACTTTATTTTAGCTTGTTTATAATAGGGCAATGAATATGCAATGCGTATGTTGTTTTGCGGATAGGGTATTTCAATGGTATGATGGTTACTATTGATATCGCTCATCACTGTTACCTTATCCGTTACGTTTTCAATACTACGTATGAGCACCCGGGGGATTTTTATTTGATTTGGTGAAACCGAATCGCCATCATTCAATATTACAAAACCATCATCAATGCTGATCAAATAGGTTGAATTGTTAATGCGGTTGATGGTTTCGTAATGCTGCACCATTTGGCCGTTAAGTACGTTGAAGCTGTTGGTATCGATATGGAGTTTACCCGGAACAGAAAGATCTGCCAGGGCTACACGGCCATGATTAATAAACCAGAATTTTTTACCTATTGCCTTTATTATTTTGCCCGACGATAAAAAGGTACCCAGCTTTTTATTGAGCTGCGCGTATTTGAAAAAGCGGTCGGTAATATCATCATAAACATAAAAGCCCGAATCTGATGAAAAAACAACCCGGTTATCCAGGTCAAAAACATTTACATTGTAGCTGCCGGGTAAGCCGTATTGTTTATCATAATATACGGAAGAGGTTACTTTTCTCAGGTCACTGCTGAGTGTTAACTTATAAATACCCTTGTAGGCATGGCTCACCCATATTTGCCCCTTGTTGTCCTGAACAACATAGCGTGACGGTTCGCCAAAGCCTTCAACCTTATGGCTAAAAATCCAGTTGCCTGCAGCATCCTTTTTATAAACTACAAGGCCCGTATACGTGCCTTGCATCAACAGGTTCTGGTTTAATTTTTTAATTGTCCACCCGCCCGTTATGGGTGATATTTTGGTGATTTCACCGCCATTTACCTGGAAGGTGCCTTCATTATGCCCGCAGAGCAGGCGCCCATCCTGTAAGGACAGATCCCAAACCTGCCCCTGCGATCCGGGGATAAGTTTAAAATCAAACGATTGGAAAAGCTTGTTTTTATCGGGCAGCCAGTCGCTGTAAAAAAGCCCCTGATTGGTGCCCAGGTATATTTTGTTATCAAATATGATACTGGCGTACACGGTACCGAATTTGCCGGTTTTATCGAAGAAAAAATAGAGTGGAGAATTAACCTCAATACGGTCTATCCCATTATCGAGGCCGGCCCATAAGTTTTGCTCAGCATCGGTATATAAACTTAAAACGGTGTTGTTTTGCAACCCGCTTGATTTGTTGATGTGCTGCACCACGTTGCCTGCCGTGTCAACTATGATTATTCCGTTTAATATGGTTCCGTAAGCAAAATATTTGCCGGGTATTACGGCGCCGTTATTAAGACGGTAAGTTTTTAAAAAGTCATTGGCCTGGTTATTCCATGGGCTTATGTTGATGCCATCATAAATGAACAATCCGTTTTGAGCCGTACCTATAATATATTTATTGTTTTGAAATGGAAGTATGGATAGTACGCCGCTATTGCCCAATAAATTACTGCCTTGCACATACTGCAGCCGGCTGCCTTTTAACTCAAACAAGCCTGCAGATACCTGCTCCACAAAAAAGCGCTTACCCGCCTTAAATAAAAACAGATATGGTTGTGGTGCCTTGATTACGTTAATATGCCCCCCGGAGTAAATATATATGGCACCAAACGACTGGAAGAGCACGCGGTCACCGTCAACATATATTTTCCATATCTCTTCATTAATGGGGCGATATTTTTTAGGTACCAGTTGTATGAGTGAATTATAGGTTAAAAACCCTTTGTCGTTATCTTGCCAGTACCCGAACTCGCCAAAGGCACCTGTATATATTTTGCCATGGCCATCGGCTGAAACCGAACGTACAATCAATCCATTGGGCATGTGGTGCTGTTGCCAGTATTTGCCGTCAAATGCCAGTAAACCTTCGGCATTGCCAAAGTACATGATGCCCTGCTCATCGCGGGTTACCGACCAGTTTTGATTGCCCGCCTGGTAAATAGTTTTGGTATAGTTTTGAACATATGGCACCCCAACGCTTTTGATATCGGCAGCACGAACAAGGCATACAGAGAAACAAACAATATATAGGAGGATCAGGATATATTTACGCATGGTATAATAGCAATTAGCCTCGCAATGTTCGGCTTTAACAAAGTACAATTTAAAAAATAACGGTTGCCCTATCAAACTAAAGACAGAGCAAACAGTTGTTGTAGGTGCAAAGGTATTTGGTTAAATTGCATATAAACAATCTATAAATCTTTAAAAAATGAAAAAGTTTCTCACGATGTTATTGCTGGCTGTAATGAGTTTTGGCGCAGTCTCTACTTATGCTTTACCGCAAACTAAAAAAGATGGCTCAGCAGACAAGCGGTATAAAGCAAACAAGGTAAAATTAAAATCTGACGGGACACCGGATAAGCGGTATAAGGCAAATGCAGCTGCTGCACCGACAAAAACAGATAGACCTGCTAAGGCAGATAAACCTGCAAAAGCTGATAGGCCCGCAAAAGCTGATAAGCCAGCTAAAGACAAGAAAAAAAGCTAAGTATAACTTACTTGCGTATTTATTTAAAAAGCAGGAGCCCTTTGAAATATTTCAAAGGGCTCCTGCTTTTTGTAACGCGGTTACGCCAACTGAATTTTTTCTTTTTTTAATGTGTTTATCGGCTGCGGAACTTTTACATAGTAGCCCGTTCCGTCATATGCCCGTTTGCGTGGATGACTTTGGCAGGCATCGCTGCAGCAGCCTTCCATTTTGGTACCGCATTCATCGCACTGTGTAAAATGCTCATTGCACTCCGGATTGGCGCAATTGATCATTTTAGGTGTTGTTTTTCCGCAGTTGCGGCAGGTTGATATTACAACCGGGTTCACGTTATTTACATCAACTGAAAGGCGGTTATCAAAAACATAACATTTGCCTTCAAAATCCTCACCACCGGCTTCCTTGCCGTATTTAATAATACCACCGTGTAGCTGATATACTTCCGGGAAACCTTCATGAAGTAACAAGGCCGATGCTTTTTCGCATTTAATGCCGCCGGTGCAATAGGTTAATATCTTTTTGTCCTTGTATTTGGCCAGCTCGTTAATCATGGCCGGAAAATCTCTGAAGTTTTCAATATCAAGCGTTACCGCGTTTTTAAACTTGCCTAAAGAGTGTTCGTAGTTTGAACGTACATCCAAAACCACCACATCCTCCCTATCCTTCATGGCCAAAAATTCTTTTGGGTTCAGGTGTTTGCCTGTTTTTTGCTGGGGATTGATCACCTCAGGGTTGCGCAAGCCGGAGTGTACAATTTCAGATTTATAGCGAACATGCATTTTTACAAATGATGGCGTGTCAACTTCATCAATCTTGAAATCGATGCCGGCAAAACGCTCGTCGGCATGTACGGTATCCATATAGGTTTTACAAGCCTCGGCAGTTCCTGAAACGGTGCCATTAAGCCCTTCGGTAGCTACAATGATACGGCCGGTTAGCCCTAAGCTTTTACAAAATTTTAAGTGATCGGCAGCAAATTGCTCCGCGTCGGCTATTGTTGAATAACAATAGTACAGTAGTGTGTTATATATTGCCATAAACCATTGATACTGTTGCAAACAGTGTTAAATGAGGCGCAAAGATAATTATTTGAGCAGAAAACTCAAAGCAAAAAGCTAAGGGCACAGAGCTTTAAGCTGTTAGCCTTAGGCTTTCCGCTTAATTGTAGAATTTTTGATATAAACTGAACTTAATAAATAATTAAGATCCAATTAACCTTTTCAAATGCCCGTTAATGCTTAATTTTGCACCCTTTAAATAGCATATAATATGTATAACACATTAAAGCCGGTTTTGCAGCAGGAGCTTGCTGACATTGAAAGTGCCGGATTGTATAAGAAAGAACGCATCATTACATCGGCACAGGGTGCTGATATTACAGTTCAGGGTGGTAAGGAAGTGATAAACTTTTGCGCCAATAATTACCTGGGCCTTTCGGGCAATCCTAAAGTAATTCAGGCAGCTAAAAACGTAATGGATACGCATGGTTATGGGTTGTCGTCAGTACGTTTTATTTGCGGTACGCAGGATATCCATAAACAGCTGGAAGCTAAAATATCTGAGTTTTTAGGTACTGAAGATACTATATTATATGCCGCGGCATTTGATGCTAATGGTGGTGTTTTTGAACCCCTGTTTAATGACCAGGACGCCATTATATCTGACGAGCTGAACCATGCCTCTATCATTGATGGCGTACGTTTGTGCAAGGCCCAGCGCCAGCGCTATAAACATGATGATATGGCTGATTTGGAGGAGAAGTTAAAAGCTACTAAAGATCTGCGTCATCGTATCATTGTAACAGATGGCGCGTTCAGTATGGACGGAACCATTGCCCAGCTCGATAAAATTTGCGCCCTGGCCGAACAGTACAATGCCCTGGTAATGATTGACGAGAGCCATTGCTCTGGTTTTATGGGCAAAACAGGTCGTGGTACGCATGAGCACCACAATGTAATGGGCCAGATAGATATTATTACCGGTACGCTTGGTAAAGCACTGGGTGGTGCATCTGGTGGTTTTACATCGGGCCGTAAAGAAATTATTGATCTGCTGCGCCAGCGCTCACGCCCGTACTTGTTTTCAAACACGCTTGCTCCGGCTATTACAGGTGCATCTATAGCGGTGCTTGATATGCTGAGCGAAACTACTTCCCTGCGCGATAAACTGGAAGCCAATACCCAATACTTCCGCCAAAAAATGACCGAGGCCGGCTTTGACATAAAGCCAGGTGTACATCCTATTGTGCCAGTTATGCTGTACGATGCCAAGCTTGCTCAGGAATTTGCCGCTAAAATGCTTGACGAAGGCATTTACGTTATTGGCTTTTACTATCCGGTGGTACCGCAAGGTAAAGCACGTATCAGGGTACAGATATCTGCTGCACATGATACTCAACATTTAGATAAGGCTATTGCGGCGTTTACCAAAGTAGGTAAGGAATTAGCGGTAATTAAATAATAGTCCTGTTTTTTTATATTTGCACACTTGCCGGTATCGTGAGGCTTCACAGATACCGGCAAGCTATTCTGGTTTACTGCCGGTAAAATTTAAATAATATCATACAATGCAAGCTCAAATTGATCAGTATACGTCCGAAATAAATGCATTTTCGCCGGCTAATGCCGATGAACTGGAAACATTCCGCATCAAATTTTTAGGTACCAAGGGAATTATCAAAGACCTTTTTGAGCAATTTAAAACCGTTGGCCCCGAAGAAAAACGCACTTTTGGTAAAGTACTTAACCAGTTTAAACAACTGGCCGAGGCTAAGTATACTGAGTTGAAAGATCAGCACAGTGCTGAAAGCAGTACTCAAAATTCGCAGGACCTTACTTTACCAGGCGATGATTTTGCTGTTGGTTCGCGCCATCCGCTTTCGCTGGTGCGTAGTGAGATCATTGATATATTTAAACGTTTAGGATTCGTAGTAGCCGAAGGGCCGGAGATTGAAGATGACTGGCATAACTTTTCGGCGCTGAACTTTCCGGAAGAGCACCCTGCCCGTGATATGCAGGATACCTTCTTCATTAAAAAGAACAGCGGTAAGGATGATATTGCCCTGCGTACACATACTTCATCGGTACAGGTGAGGATGATGGAGCATGGTAAGCCACCATTCCGGGCTATTATGCCGGGCAGGGTTTATCGTAATGAAGCCATATCTGCCCGTGCGCATTGCTTTTTTCACCAGATAGAAGGTTTGTATGTTGATGAAAATGTATCATTCTCTGATCTGAAACAAACGCTTTACCACTTTGTTCAGGAATTATACGGTGAGGGTACCAAAGTGCGTTTCCGCCCGTCATACTTCCCATTCACCGAGCCATCTGCCGAAATGGATATATCATGTACCATTTGCGGAGGCCCTGGCTGTAACATGTGCAAATACAGTGGATGGGTTGAAATATTGGGTTGCGGCATGGTTGACCCTAATGTATTGGAAAACTGCGGTATAGACAGTAAGAAATATACCGGCTTTGCCTTTGGTATGGGTATGGAAAGAATAGCCAACCTGAAATATGTGATACGCGATCTGCGTTTATTTTCAGAAAATGATGTTCGTTTCTTAAATCAGTTTAAAACCGAAATGCTATGAGGAAGCTCATACTGATCATATTTACAAGTATTTGTTTTTTTTCATGTGGTAAAAGTGGGGACAACGTTCCAAGCTTGCCTGTAAATTTCCAGGCATCCTTAACTGATCCGCGTATTGCCAAGCTCAATACGCAGGGAGGAGCCGTTTTGGTTAGTGGTTACGGCGTTTCGGGGCTCATCATTTACCGCAGGCCCGATGGTGTATATGTTGCTTATGATAGGTGCAGCAGCTATATGCCCGAAAAAAAGTGTGCCGTTACGCTTGATGACACTGGGTTTTCTGTTACCGACCCATGCAGCGGATCTAAATTTTCATTGGAGGATGGTACGCCGGTAAAGGCACCTGCTACGAAATCGCTGCGATCGTACCAGGTAATAACCACTCAGTTCACTATTCAAGTTGTTAATTAATAAATGGAAGCCGATAAAATAAAAGATAGTATTAAAAGAGCGGCGCAAGATCTGTTCCGCAAATTCGGTTACCATAAAACCAGCGTTAACGAAATTGCCAAGAAAGCAAAAATAGCTAAGGCCACCATTTACAAATACTTTGATAGCAAAGAGGCAGTTTTGCACATTTTGTTAATGGATTATATTAAAGCCAGTGTTGATGACCTGGTGCAAAGCAACGCCCCTGATTTGGATGAGGAAGCTTATTTAAATAACCTCATCATGAAAACCTGCCGTTTATCGTACACCATATGTAACGAGTTTATAGGCTGGGATTTTATCAGGGAGTCGACTAACTCACAGGATTTTTTGAAAAATCTGTCGAACGAGCTGGAAGAATTGTTGATGGCCTCATTTATTCAATTGCCGGGTATCCGCAGGCATGAAACCTATCAGCAACGCTTGCGTTTCCTGATCAAGTGCAGTAAAAGCATCGTATTCAGTTTTGCATTTACATCAGTAAGCGACTCAGATGTGCGCAAGAATTTTGTTTCTTTTCAAAAGGAGATCCTTCCTTATTTGGTGAAAGCGGCTATTTCGGTTTAGAGGTTATTTTATTTTGATACTTATAGGTCCACCTTCTTCAACTTCCCATATAGTTGACTCATCTGTATTAATGGAGTTTAAGTTTAGAAAACGTTCTGCTTGCTGCAAATAATCTTCTTCTGTATTGCCAAGCCTTGGTAGCGCAATGATGTTGGCATCAATATTAATTCTTCTTATGCGGTCTGCAAGTAGTTTTAAAGTGTTTTCTGAATAGGTAGAAGTCGCCTCTTTTGATAAATCGCCATTCTTTTCAAACAAAAGATAATCAGTTATTAAAATGGAGAAGAACTGATTATCTCTTTTGTCGTAATAAAATACCTCCGAAAATTTTAAAGGCGATTGCTGAAGCCCGACGATTAACCAATTTTCAATTTGCTCCTGCGTTGTCATTTATAAAGATATTGAACTTTTGATAAATAATTTGGAATCGTAAAATCTTCTTTGTTACTTTGAAATACAAAGTGAAATGTAAATTTTCTAACAGGGCCAAAAAGGCCTTTATTTTTAATTTTTTACTTTGTATTTCAAAGTACTTTATAATTAATTATCATATGCATACGAGCAATTATTGGATAGGTCATTTCAAAATAAATGCATCTATAAAAAGAGTAAACTGGAATTTGCGTCCTGTAATAACTCCAGAAGAAGTTAATGTAATACTGCCATCGCTACAGGCCTGGCAATTAGGAGAAACATCAGAGGGTAAAAACCTTATAGCAGCATCCACAAAATACGCGGATAAAATTGGCGATCCAGATTATGTAGAAGCTGTGAAGCTTTTTATAAAGGAAGAACAGAAGCATGGTAATAATCTGGGAATGTATCTGGATGCCATTGGCCAATCGCGCATTAAAAAAGACTGGGGCGATAGCCTCTTCAGAAGAGTAAGGTATCTAAACACAAGCATGGAGATTTGGACGCTGGCTGTTATTGTGGTTGAAAGCACGGCGCAGATATTTTATCAATCATTAAAAGATGCTACAAACTGCGGCTTGTTGAAAGAGATTTGTACGGATATTCTGGTAGATGAAGCATATCATATCACTTTTCAAACAGAGCGGCTGGCTATGATATATGAAGGCAAAAATGCATTCTCCCGAAGCTGGCGTAAACAAGTTTACCGGTGCTTTTTTAACGCAACATCCACCCTGGTGTGGTTTGCTCATAAACGAATATTTAAGGCAGGGGGTAATACGTTTGAAACATACAAAAGGAAAATGGAATATAAATATATCAAGACGGTAAAGATGATCACTAATGTACAGGAAATTCAGTGGGACTATTAAACCTGTTAATAATTGATAAAAGACCGTAGACTAATTTGGTTTTTGGTATTAAATTTACTATGTTAGCATAGTAAATTTTTTATCATGAGCCGCGAATTAACAGAATTTTCAGACCAGATTGATGAGCAATTTGACATAGCCATAGCCGATATGGATGCAGATGATTTTGTATCCTATATCATGAGCTTGTTTGCTTGATGGTTTTTCTCAGCTTTTCGTAATTCGCTTTTAGCGGCATGGTATTTTATTGCCTGTTAGTTTATAATTCTACTTCAGTTCCTCGTCATTATTCTTATCTCTTATATCCTTTCACTTTCACAAGTTCTATCTCGGTTTTTCTTATTTCTTGACTCTTACATCTTGCTTCTCACTTCCCCATTTCAGGATTAAATAAATACGGTTAACTTTGCAGCCTGATGAATAAAGTTGCTAAACAGAAGTTTTTTGAAGATGTTCGGATCATTGATATTGCCGAAGAAGGTAAGGGTGTAGGTAAAACCGACGATTTTGTGCTTTTTGTTGATAAAGCCATTCCCGGGGATATTGCCGATGTGCAGGTGTATAAAAGCAAAAAGAATTTTGGCGAAGGAAAGATAGTGGCTCTTAAACAGGCATCAGAGTACCGTGTTGAGCCATTTTGTGAACATTTTGGTACCTGCGGTGGTTGCAAGTGGCAGCATATGGACTATACCGGTCAGCTGAAATTCAAACAAAAATCGGTAGCCGATGCCCTGGGACGTATTGCAAAAATTGATGTTGAGGGTATGATGGATATTGTTCCATCCCCTGCTGATCGTTATTACCGCAATAAACTCGAATATACTTTTAGTGATAAACGCTGGCTGTACGATGGCGAAAACAAGGAAGATGAAATGCTGAACATGAACGCCCTGGGTTTCCACATTCCCGGTCGTTTTGATAAAATACTGGATGTGAAGCATTGCTATCTGCAGGCCGAACCATCAAACACCCTGCGCAACAGTATCCGCGATTTTGTGATCGAGCAAGGGTATTCTTTTTATAATCTTCGTAACCATGAAGGTGCTTTGCGTAATCTCATAGTGCGTACCTCATCAACCGGTGAGGTAATGGTGATTGTAGTATTTGCTTATGTAAGTGAGGAGGATGTAAACAAGCTGATGAGCTTCATCGATGCTGGTTTCCCGGAAATCACCTCGCTGCTGTACATCATCAACCAAAAAAAGAACGATACCATTTTTGACCAGGATGTGATAGCCTTTAAAGGCCCCGAATACATTCATGAAGAAATGAACGGAATAAAATTTCGTATCGGTCCAAAATCATTTTATCAAACCAATAGCATCCAGGCATTGCGACTGTATGAAATAGCCCGTGACTTTGCCGGTTTTAAAGGCGACGAGCTGGTTTATGACCTGTATACCGGTGCCGGTACCATAGCCAACTTTATTGCAGGGCATGTAAAGGAAGTGGTTGGGGTTGAATATGTACCAACCGCTATAGAAGATGCCAAAGTGAACTCGGCTATTAACAATATCACCAATACCAAATTTTATGCAGGTGATATGAAAGATGTGCTGGTAGCCGATTTTGTGGCAGAACACGGCAAGCCTGATGTAATTATCACCGATCCGCCACGTGCTGGTATGCACCCTGATGTGGTGAACCGCCTGATGGAAATTGAAGCCGAAAAAATTGTTTATGTAAGCTGTAATGCCGCCACACAGGCCCGCGATTTACTGGTGCTGAAAGAAAAATACGATACTGTAAAAATACAACCCGTTGATATGTTCCCGCATACCCAACACGTAGAGAACGTGGTGTTATTGGTACTGAGGAAAGACTGATAAGGGACTTATGAACTAAGGGATAAAGGAGTAAAGACGAAAAATCTAATAATCCTCTAATGTATTTAGTCCTGGTTCAGACAAAGCGCAAAAGAGTATCAACGAAATCAACGTAATTAAAAATAAATCAGCGGTCAATATATGCAACCCGAAGATCTGTTAAACGAAGGTAATGAAAGTCAGAAACCGGCAGCCGATAGCCCGCTGTTGAGTTTGGAACGCGAGCTTAAAATTTTTAAAGATTCTATCCATGAGGTAGCCGTAGAAATTATGATGGAAGGCCTTTCATCGTACCCCATTTTTATAGCACATCAGCATGAACTAAAACTGGGTGAGGTGATACTGGACAGGAACGACCTAAACTCTGAATGGAGCATTCACGCTTCAACACTCGAAGAATTTACCGAACGAGGCGTTATTAAGCCCGAATTGAAAGACCGCTTTATCAACAGTTACAAAAATCCAAACGATTTTATGTGCGTGTTTGTGGTAGTGCCAGAGGGTGCTAATTTTATTTACTTTCCGTATGGGAAGTAATAATTGAAACTATTGTTGGATAGTTAATTTTATATATTTACATCAGTATTTTATTATCCGAACATGTCCGAAAAGAAACTCCTGATATTAAACCAGCAGCAAATACAGCAAAAGATAGATCGTATTGCCTACCAGATACTGGAAGATAATTTTGACGAACAGGAAATACTAATAGCCGGTATATTGCCTCGCGGCAACCACATTGCCCAGCGTATAAAAAATATTTTGGATGGTATTGCGCCTTTTACCAGCAAGCTGTTAACCATCGAGATCGAAAAACAAAGCAGCACCCTACAGGCCATTATTGATTTCGATAAACAGGAATGCAACAATAAAGTAGTGATACTGGTTGATGACGTGCTGAACAGCGGCAAAACCCTGGCCTATGGCTTTGGCGTTTTTCTGGATGTTCCACTTAAAAAACTACGCACAGTGGTATTGATTGACCGCAACCACAAAAACTTCCCGGTAACTACCGATTATGCAGGCGTTGCCCTCTCAACCGTAATCAAAGAACACGTAGATGTTGTTTTGACCGAAACGGGAGGTGAAGATGCAGTTTATTTGATGTAGAACCTTGCTCCACTCTTGATCGCGTCATTGCGAGGTACGAAGCAATCTCTCTTTGAACAAAACTTTGTCATGCTGAACGCAGTGAAGCGTCTATTCGCAGATTATACCAGTATGCGAACAGATCCTTCGTTCCTCAGGATGACAAGATGAATTAACTGGGAACTTTAACTATTTTATCTCCAACGCCTCTTCCAGCTTTTCTACAGACATGTCTATCCCTTCAACAATATTACTGGCCTGTAAATAATAAGTTTCACGTTCGGCAAGCTTACCGGTTATAAATTCGACTAATTCTGCGCCTTGTTTACCTTGCAGTACCGGGCGAATGGTTTTGCTGTTTTCAAGCCTGTCGGCAAGGGTTTTGGGCGATAGTTTAATGTACAATGTTTTGCCGTTGTCATTCATCCATTGCATATGATCAAAAAAACAAGGCAAACCACCGCCTGTTGATACCACGGCATTTTCAGGATATTCGGTTTTTTTGAGCACATCTGATTCCAGTTTGCGGAAGGCATCTTCGCCGAAGCTCGAAAAATATTCGGCTATGCTCATACCGGCCTTAGCCTCCAGCACATGATCCAGATCAATAAATTCGTAGCCTAATTTTGCGGCCAGTTTACGGCTCCAGGTAGTTTTGCCACAGCCCATAAAGCCGACTAAAAAATACTTCATAATAATATATCAGCTTAATTTTACCCGCGGATCAATCCAAACATAAATAATATCAACCAAAATACTGATCACCACAAAAATAAAAGCGATGAAAAGTATGGAGCCCATCACTACCGGAAAGTCTGACATTTCCAGCGCATCAACTGTGGCCTTGCCCAGGCCATTGTAGCCAAAAATGTATTCTACAAAAAATGACCCGGCCAGTAAGGAGGCAAACCAGTTTGCAATAGCGGTGATTACGGGGTTTAGCGCGTTTTTAAGCGCATGGCGGTAAATAATGGTACGGTTACCCAAGCCTTTAGCTTTGGCGGTGCGGATATAATCCTGACCCAAAACATCAAGCATAGCGTTGCGGGTAAGCTGAACAATAATAGCCAGTGGGCGCAAGCCAAGGGTAATCATGGGTAATATCAAATTCCTGATGCTGATCACCTCACCTTTAAACGGGTCATAGCTGTATAAACTGCCCGACATATTCAAGCCTGTGTACTTGCTCAATTCAAACCCAAATATCCAGGCAATAATGATTCCCGCAAAAAATGATGGGGCAGAAATGCCTAAAGTTGAAAAACTAATAGCCAGTTTATCAATCCAGGTATCTTTGTTTACCGCACTTACCACACCTAAAAATACACCTATAATAATAGCAAATATCATGGCTGTGGTAGCCAGAACCAATGTGTTGGGTATTACTTCCATTAAAAGGCTTGCCACATCTTTACGTGTTTGGTACGAGCGGCGAAGATATGGCCATTTTACTGCCAGTACTTTTGTGGCGCTTATTGAAAACAACTTTGCATAATGATAGCGTTGTTGCTCATCGGTATTATTTAAATGGATGCCTATGGGCGAAAGATCATTAAGATAATAGGCAAATTGTACAGGTATCGGTTTATCCAGCCCAAATTCTTTCCGTACAGCTTGTAACGATTGAACATCGGCACGCTGGCCTTGCGTCATGCGGGCAGGGTCAACAGGTAAAATATTGAACAGAAAAAAAACCACCAGTACCACGCCCAGCATAACCGCCAGCCCATAAAATAATTTGCGGATGAGGTAACTGATCATGTTATTGGTGCTGAAAGTATTTTTTTACCATGCCATCATAAGTAGGCACTGAGTGGTAATGCCATTTATTGATGATGGTTCCGTTTTTAAGCAGCAGCACACCCGGGTTGGCACGTACCATTGATTTAAGCGGTACGCCGTCGGCATAAAAAATTTCGGTAACCAATTTATGTGCCTTGGCAAAGGCCTCCGCGCTTTGCGCCGAGTTTGAAGTAAGCAGCACCGTGCGTATGTTATAATTTTCGGTAGCGTTAATGGCCAGTGCGTTTAAGCGGTTAATAGCCTCGCCGCTGGTTTTATCCAGGTCATAAGCAACTATAATCAAGCTGTAAAAAGGGTTGCTCAGTAATTCTTTAGTATAATCGTTACCCTGACCATCCTGTATAGAAAGGTCGCGGATCTTGGGTTCAAAGCCTTTTTTAATGAGGCGACTTTCAGGGTTACCTACTACTTCCCAGTTAGCATCTTTCCAGATGTTGGTACTCAGGTACTCTTTGTCGCTCATTATTTTGGTTTCACCGGTCTTTTTATTTTTAAGATTATAGGTAACCTCAAATATATCAAGTGGAGCGCCAGCCGGTATCTTCATTTCATCTAATATATTGGCGCCTACCTTATAAGGTAAAAAGTCAATAATGGGCATGAAGTTATACGTGTAAATACCAAAACCTACCGATACAATGGCAGCGCCGATCAACCATTTATCACCAGCTTTTGGTTTAAACAATGGTTTTATTTTGGTGCGGTTGATAAACAGCACCAATACCAGTACCAGCAGCACCATATCCTTACTGAACGATTGCCATGGCGTAAGCGGAATAGCATCGCCAAAACAACCGCAGGTTTGTACCACCTTGAAAAAGGCCGAATAAAATGTTAAAAAGCCAAAGAATATAATGAGCAATAACAATCCCCAGGTTATTTTTACTGCTCGTACACCTATCAATAATGCAAAACCTAACAACATTTCCAGTGCGCACAGCAAGATGGCCATGCTCAGCGCAAACCCATTCAGGAACATAATGTGGAAAACTTCAAAGTACTCTTCCAGTTTATAAGAAAATCCTAAAGGGTCATTAGCCTTGATCAGGCCCGAAAAGATGAATAGCAAGCCAACCGCTATTCTGCAAAACCAAATAAGGCTGTTTTTCATTTAGGTAATATTATACTCCAAGTTTTATTAAGGCAAACACCGAATAATTTAACATATCCTGGTAATTGGCCTTTACACCTTCTGATGCTTCGGTAAGGCCTTGATTGTCCTCAATTTGCTTTACGCGCAGTAGTTTCATCAATATCAGGTCAGTTAATGAACTGATGCGCATATCACGCCAAGCCTCGCCATAATCATGGTTTTTGGCAAACATGAGGTTTTTTGTTTCTTTTACCTTATCATCAAATAATACTTCTACGTGATCTGGTGCAAGTTCGTTAGGGGTATCGGCATGGCATTCCAACTGCATCATGGCTATAACGCAATAGTTCACTATACCAATATATTCGCCTGTAATATCTTCACCAACTTTCGATACCTTTTTTTCTTCCAGTGTGCGTATGCGCTGCGCCTTAATAAATATCTGGTCGGTGATTGATTGCGGGCGCAGTATGCGCCAGGCGGTTCCATAATCACGGGTCTTTTTCATGAAAAGGCCCTTACAAATGTTAATAACTGCGTCGTATTCTGCTGCTGTATTGCTCAACTTCTTGATCTGTTTTTAGGGGTTGATCTGTTTTATTTAAAAGCTGTTAGGGCTACGTAAAGATTAAATTAACTTTGCATCATTCACCCAAACTGCATTTATATAAAAACAGTGGCTAAAGATACATTTTTTCATAAAAAGGTTACCCTAAATGCCGGCGGTAAACTTATTGACATATCTACTCCAAAAGTTATGGGCATTATTAATATAACGCCCGACTCATTTTATGCAGGCAGCCGTAAGCCGGGTATTGAAGAAGCTTTACAGCAGGCAGAAAAAATGCTGACCGATGGTGCTACCTTTTTAGATATCGGTGCCTACTCCTCCCGTCCGGGTGCCCGGGATATTTCTGTAGATGAAGAGAACGACCGCTTGATTCCCGTTGTAGAAACAATTACAACTGCATTTCCTGAAGCTGTGCTTTCTATTGATACTTTCCGTGCGCCGGTGGCCGAAGCTGCTATCAAAGCCGGAGCGCATATTATAAATGATATATCCGGGGGGCAGCTTGACGAAGAGATGTTTGCTACCGTGGCCAGGCTGCGGGTTCCTTATATATTAATGCATATGAAGGGTACACCTCAAACCATGACGCAGCTTGCCCAATATGATAATGTTTTTATTGATGTATTGGATTATTTTACATCCTGTTATCATCAGTTAAAACAGCTGGGTGTTCAGGATGTAATTATTGATCCGGGTTTTGGGTTTGCCAAAAAACAAGAACATAATTATGCATTAATGAACCGATTGCAGGAGTTTGAGGTTTTGGGCTTACCATTACTGGCCGGTATATCCCGCAAAAAAATGATATACGGTTTGCTGGAGAATACAGCAGCTGAAGCACTTAACGGCACTACAGTTTTAAACGCCATAAGCCTGATGAAGGGTGCAAATATATTACGGGTTCATGATGTGAAAGAGGCGGTGGAGGCTGTTAAAATATGGGAGTTGGTAAGGCATTCTTAAAATGAGGTGTTATTGGCAGATAATCATCAGGTGTGATTGACTATATTAGTGATTCAATAACCGGTTATGAAAAAAACGATTGCCTTAGTTGTTATGATATTACTCTGTGCCAGGGTTTTTGCTCAGCAAGCAGATCAGGATGCTATAAAGCAAACCATTAATACCATGTTTGATGCTATGCGAAAAGGGGATAGTACTTTATTGCGAAGCACCTTTGCCAAGGGTATAGCTTTTCAGGGTGTGGCTAATAAAAAGGATGGCTCGGTAGCTTTGGAAACCGAAGATGCCAACGCTTTCATAAAAGCGGTAGGTACACCACACAAAGGTGTGTGGGACGAGCAGGTAGTTTATAAAGATATTAAGATAGATGGCCCTTTAGCCAGCGTTTGGGCACCCTATAAATTTTATCTCGACAAAACCTTTAGCCACTGCGGTGTTGATGTTTTTCAACTGATGAAAACCAATGATGGCTGGAAAATCATCTATATTGTAGACACCCGCCGGAAGGATAATTGCCCGGAGTAGTTACAATACCCCGAGCTTTACCATGCCGTAAAATAAGCCTGCGCAATGCATGGCTTGTACTACTTTATTTTCAAGCAGCAATTGCTTTACTTCATCTATAGTGTATTCTTCAACAATCAGCTCTTCGTGGTCATCAAGTGATTGTCCTTGTACTTTTTTACCGCCTTTGGCCAGGTAAGTAAAAGTTTGGTTGTTGGCGGTTGAGGGATTGCCGTAAACAGTACAAAGCAGTTCAAAGTCATCAAACTGATAGCCGGTTTCTTCCAGCAGTTCACGTCGTAAACCTGCTACAGGCGATTCGTCACCATCAATAACGCCACCGGGAATTTCCAGTGAGATAATGCCTGCGGCATGGCGGTATTGCCTTACCATTAATACTTTATTATCTTCAGTTATAGCTACGGCGTTAACCCAGTTGCTGTATTCCAATACATAATAATCATCAATAATGCGGCCGTCTGGCATTTCACATTTATCTATTCGCAGGGTGGCCCAGGGGCCTTTATGTATGTAGTGGGATGAAAGTAGTTTCCAGGTGAGATCTTTACTCATAGTTTTTTTGAACAAATTGATAGATGGTATTCCGTTTGTTAATGTTTTCAAAAGATGAACGATGATGCTTTTGTTCAAGCAGGTTAAAAATAGTCAGTACTTTTTGTAAACCGACTAAAGTTTCAGCGTTGGGTTCAAAAGGCTCAGCATACATGTATAGTAACTTTGCTAAGGCTTCCAGCTTATCAGGGTGATAGTTTTCTTTGGATAGCATGAGTTCAAATTCATCAGGTTTAAGCTCAAGTAATTTCTCCAACTTTATGTTGTATTCATTCTGTAGCATAGTATCTGCTAACTGAATAAACTCATCGGGCTTAGCTTGTTCCTTAAGGCCCGCAAGGCGGGCCAGGATAAGCGTTATTTTTTCTGCCTCGTTAAGAATATAGTCTTTAAGCATGATGTATGGTCAGATTATAAGGAGAGTTGCGTGCTTGTTTACCAGCTGCCGCTTGATCCGCCGCCGCCGCCGCTGCCGCCGCCAAATCCTCCGAAGCCGCCACCACCGCTATCGCCACCGCCTCCTCCTGAGAAACCTCCCCAGTCAGAGCCACTGCTTCTGCCGCTACCGCCAAGCATACTGCCGGCTAAAAACCACCAGAACGGGCTTGCCCCACCTCTGCCGCTAATAATTTGCCGGCCACCACCACCGCCGCCGCGGTTACGGAATACGATGATCAGAATAACAATTACAATGATGATCAATATAAAAGCGCTGCCGCCGCCTTTGGCTGCTTTTGATTGTTTTTTCTCGGCTTTATATTCGCCTTTGGTGTATTTGATGATGCTGCTGGTGGCCGCATCAAGTCCGCCATAATAATCGCCCTGTTTAAAACGTGGCTTTATATCATTCTGGATAATCTCCTGGGTTATAATATCGGGTAAAGCACCTTCGGCTCCGTATCCGGTTTGGATAGATACTTTGCGATCGCCAATGGCAACCAGCACCAGAATACCGTTATTTTTATCTTTCTGACCAATTCCCCATTTGCGTAATAATGCTACGCCATAAGCATTAATATCATAGCTGCCTACCGATTTCAGTATTACTACCGCAACCTGTGTACTGGTAGAATCATTAAAAGCAACAAGCTTATTTTCGAGTTTTTGCTTGTCGTCTGCTGGCAGGGTATTGGTATAATCTGTAACGAGTGTAGTTGATCGCTCAGGGAAATCCTGTGCCAAAGCTATAAAGGTGCTTAGCAACAGGCTAAAGAACAATATGATTTTTTTGAACATGAGTTTAAGTGTTAATCGCCATCCATGAAGGCAATGTCATCGGGCAATTCATTATTGTCGCCCTGATTGTTGGGGAAATATTTTTGCAGCTGTTCTCCCGCTATCTTTAGGCCGGTAATGATGCCTTCTACAATATCGCCGTATTTAAAGTGCTGCATCATATCCTCTTTGGTACTATCCCAAAAATTGGGCGGAACTGCCTGGTTTATACCTGAATCGCCTATAATGGCAAACTTACGATCTACCGTAGCCACATAAATGAGTATGCCATGGCGCAGCTTGGTTTTATGCATATTAAGCTGGTAGAAGTATTTGGCTGCACGGTCAAGCACCTCTTCGCTGCATTTTTTTTCAATGCAAATACGGATCTCACCCGAACTCCGGTTCTCGGCTTCTTGAATGGCTTTGCGGATCCGCTGCTGCTCCTCTTCGTTAAATACAGGCATACTTAATTAATAATTACACTGATTTTTTAATAATTTCAGCAATTTTACTGAGAATTTGACACTTTTTGTAGCTAAAATTGGGTGAAATTCATCCCCAAAATCCCCGAAATCAATGATAATTAAAATTGAACTTTTGGTGCTTTATCGGCGCCCGGCTCGGCAGTGAAATACCCCTTTTCGGTAAAGCCAAACATTTTGGCGGTTATGTTAGCCGGAAATGAGCGTATCTTGGTATTAAATTCCTGAACAGCAGTATTAAAATCCTGGCGTGATACCTGAATGCGGTTCTCGGTGCCTTCAATTTGTGCCTGTAGCCCCAGGAAATTTTCGTTGGTTTTTAAATTAGGATAATTTTCAGTTACCACTAACAACCTGCCCAATGCCGAGCTTAATTCGCCCTGGGCAGCCTGGAACGCTTTGATTGATTCGGGGGTTAATTTGGTAGGGTCAACCTGTACAGAGGTAGCTTTAGCGCGTGCTTCAACAACTGCTGTAAGCGTGCTTTTTTCAAAGTTAGCAGCACCTTTTACGGTATTTACCAGGTTAGGTATCAAGTCGCTGCGACGTTGGTATTGGCTTTGAACAGCTGCCCATTTGGTTTTGATGTTCTCATCCATTTTAACCATGCTGTTGTAGCTGCATGAGCTTAATGACATGGCTGCCGTTATTATTAATATTACAGATAATAGCTTTTTCATTTAATTATGTTTTTTGAGATGTGATTTTTTCTGTTAGATTACAAAATGCGTACCGTTGTTACAACCACTGGGGCTTAGTGACAACATGGCAATATACACGTCTATAAAGATAATTAAAACATTTAAGCTATCAGGAATATTACATAACACTTCAAAAAATAAGCGTGGCCACCTACTGGTTTGTGGTTCAGGCCATAGGTGCCTGAACTTTTGCGTGTTGTTGATGATCCTTTTGACAGTTGGGGATCAGTAGTGAGAAGAACAAGCGGGGTAAGGGTTACCCTGCCATACAATGTTGTTCGCGGGAGGTAAGTTTACTTATCATCTCTTTCAGTACGTTGCGTGCACGGTATAGCGTGGTGCGTGACAGCAATTCGGTCATACCTAAGGAGTTGCCTATTTCCTGGTGCGAGTAGCCTTCAATAGCATACATGCTAAACACAGAACGATAGGTTTTAGGCAGCTTTTGTACCAGGTTCATCAGGTCCTTTGCTTCCAGGCCGTTATCGTTATATGATTTGCTGATAGGCATATTGCTTTCGGCAGCGAAATCGTCAACCAGCATCATTGGTTTTAGTTTACGGTAGCGTGATATGGCGCAGTGTACCATAATACGGCGGATCCAGCCTTCCAGGCTGCCATCACCACGGTAGTTGTTCATGTTCTTGAACATTTTTATAAAGCCTTCCTGTAGTATGTCCTGAGCTTCGTCTTTATCAGGTGCATAACGCATACAAACGGCCAGCATTCTTGGTGCTAATAATCTGTATAATTGTTCTTGTTGCTTGCGGTCGTTTTTTAAACATCCTTCCCAAAGGGTCATCAAGCGGTCTTCAGCAATATTCATTTTGTGTTGCAATTTTATATGGAGCCTATGCCAATACAGATGCCATTTTATAAATCATTGATTTTCAGTAAAATAATTTTATATGGGCTTTTGAAACTGTTCGATAGCGGACGGTCATTGTGCACCTGCGGACGGTTTTACTCACCCCGACATCGCTTCGCTCGTCGTCCCTCTCTTCGCCTGCGGCGGAAAGAGGGGCTGAAGAAAAGCTTGTTATAGTTTGTTATTTTATCCTCCTCTTTGCGCAGCAGAGAGGGGTGTCAAGCGCAGAGATGTCGGGGTGAGTCAACTTTGTGAATATCATTTTGAAGCACGATTTTACTACCTTTGCACCAATCCGGGATAAAAACCCGGCCGTTACATATGACCAAAGAAGTAGAAATAGTATGCCCTCCCGGGCAGCAGGAAGACGAAACCGTAATAACCCGTTTAGCGGCGGCTTCCCTGAACATCCAACCCAAAAACATATCGGGAGTAAAAGTTTTAAAACGTTCTATCGATGCCCGTGGCCGTAAGGTGGTATATCGCATGCAGGTACAGGTATTTTTAAATGAGGTTTACAAGCCCGAAATATTTACCATTAATTATCCTAACGTTCAGTTTGGCCGGCCTGTTGTTATAGTAGGTGCCGGCCCGGCAGGTTTGTTTGCGGCGTTGCAATGCATTCAATCGGGCTTAAAGCCTGTTATTATTGAACGGGGAAAAGATGTCAAGCAACGCCGCCGCGATTTGGCCAATATCAACAAACAAGGCTTGGTGAATCCTGAATCAAACTATTGTTTTGGTGAAGGTGGGGCGGGAACCTACTCAGACGGTAAGCTGTACACCCGTTCAACAAAACGGGGTGATGTGAACCAGGTACTGAAAATGTTTGTGGCCCATGGCGCTGATGAAAATATTTTGATAGATGCCCGCCCGCATATTGGCACCAATAAACTACCGCAGATTATCACCGCCATGCGCGAAACTATACTGAATGCTGGCGGCGAAATACTGTTTGATACCAAAGTAACCTCTTTGCTGGTTGAGTTTGGTAAAATAAAAGGTGTAAAGTTGGCCACTGGAGAAAAACTGACTTCTGACGCGGTGATTCTGGCTACAGGCCACTCCGCACGTGATGTTTTTGAAATGCTGCATCATCAAAATATACTGATAGAAGCCAAGCCCTTTGCTTTGGGGGTGCGAATAGAACATCCGCAGGAAATTATTGACCGTGCGCAGTACCATTGCGAATACCGCGGCCCCGATTTGCCGCCGTCATATTATAACCTGGTTGAACAGGTTGATGATCGGGGCGTATTCTCTTTTTGTATGTGCCCCGGAGGTATTATTGCTCCCTGCGCAACCGAGGCTAACGAAATTGTGGTGAACGGCTGGAGCCCATCTAAAAGGAATAACCCTTTTGCTAACTCAGGTACGGTAGTGCAGATCAATATGGAAGATGTGGCTGGGGATGACAATGATCCGTTTAAGATGCTGCACTTTCAGCAGCAGATAGAACATGCAGCGTTTGTGGCAGGCGGTGGTAACCTGGTTGCGCCGGGCCAACGCATGGTTGATTTTGTTGAAGGGCGATTATCAACCGATTTGCCCGTAAACTCCTACCTGCCTGGTACAAAAAGCACCGAGCTAAAAGAGGTGTTGCCGCAATGGATACATAAGCGCCTGCAAAAAGCGTTGCCCGCTTTCGGCAAAAAAATGAAAGGCTATTATACCAACGAGGCTATATTGGTAGGGGTAGAATCGCGCACGTCATCACCGGTAAAAGTTCCGCGCGATAAGGAAACGCTGCAACACCCGCAGGTTCAGGGACTGTTTCCCTGCGGCGAGGGTGCAGGTTATGCAGGTGGCATTATTTCTGCTGCAATTGATGGTATCAACTGTGCACTGGCAACTTTAAAAATATTATCATGAACATTTCCGAAAAACTTTCATCGCAATTAACTAACGTGTTATCGGGCGATCCCTGGTATGGTTCGCCGGTGTATGTTATAATAGAAGGTATCAGCTTTGAGGCCGCCTATGAAAAGCCGCCCGGATCGGTACATAATATAGCCGAAATAGTTTTGCACATGGTAGCCTGGACAGAAGAGGTGATGGACAGGATGAACGGTTTGCCCTCTGGCTTACCTACTAGTGGCGACTGGCCCCCTATTGGTAAACCCGACGAACAAAAATGGCAGAATTATGTTGAAGATTTGAAGCTGGTTAACGTAAATTTGATTGGCATCATCCAGAAATTCCCTCAGGAACAATGGAGTGAGGCCATAAACGATGAACGTAACCGCGAACTGGGGACTGGTGTAACTTATGAGGAACTGATTAACGGATTAATACAGCACCATATATATCACTCGGCCCAGATAGCGTTATTAAATAGAATAATCAATGGCTGACAAAAAAACATTGGTGTTAGGTGCTACGCCTGATGCCAGCCGATATGCTTACCTGGCCGCAAACAGGTTGGTAAGTAAAGGACATACTATAGTAAACGTAGGCATAAAAACGGGCGAGGTAGCAGGAGTGCCTATTGAAAAGCCTGAAACCATTCACAACGATATTGATACCGTGACTTTATATGTTGGCCCGCAAAACCAACCAGCGCTTTATGATTACATATTGAACACCCATCCAAAGCGCATTATATTTAATCCCGGAACCGAAAATGCCGAGCTGCGCCGCATGGCCAATGAAAAAGGCATCGAAACGGAAAACGCCTGTACACTGGTGTTGCTATCTATCGGGGATTATTAGCCAAGAGTTTTTGAAAATATTATGTAGAGACACATCACATGTGTCTCTTTTTTTGTGTCATCTGATTTAGATCACTCCCCCTTTAGGGGGCTGGGGGGCCTCCTGCGAAAATATCCTGATCTCCTTAGGGTAATAATTATTAATACGGTTTGGCAATAACTTGGCCCAACCCAGTGCATGGCCTTCAAAGGTCATCAAACTCCATCCTTTTTCAGTTGGGCTAAGGTCGATGTTGTCGCGACGCAGGTATTGTATAGCCTGGTCATGACTTAGTGGCGTCTGCAGAACAGCATCCTTATTAATAATAGTACTCAGGGCCAGTTCATGATCAGGAATCAGATCCTTACCCATCAGCTTACCAATTCTCACTCCCGATTTTTTGAGGTACAGGTGCCGTTGTAAAATATTCAGGCTTTCTTTATGTGTGCGGTTAATGGCCAACCACTCGTCGTTCACAGTAAAATAATAAAAGCCATCGGGTTTGCTGATATAGGTTTTTACCTGGTCAATTTCGCGGCTGCTTATTTTTTGCGACATGTTGTTTTTAAAGTTGCCCAGCTCACCGGTATTGGTTTTCTTTTGCAGACAGGCGGCAAACAAACCCTCACCCTTTACCTGTCCCGGATAAAAGCGGTAACCCCATGCTTTTTGCTCTGCCGACTGGGTTTCAACAATGCCCCACTCCTTATATATAGGTATACGGATGCTTTCGAGCTCAAACTCCTGGCAAAGCCAATCCAGTATATCTTCATTTTCCTGGTGCGAGTAAGAGCAGGTACTATATATAAGGTATCCATCCTCATTGAGGGCAGGCAGAATATCGGCCAGTATGCGTTCCTGCCGCTGGTGGCATAGGTTCACGTTATCTTCAGACCACTCGTTCATAGCCTGCGCGTCTTTACGGAACATACCCGAGCCCGAGCAAGGGGCATCAACCAGTATAATATCAAAAAAGCTTTTCAGGCGGCCCATATCTCTGGGGTCATTATTACTTACTATCACATTGGCCTGGCCCCAGCGGCTCAGGTTATCTGTTAATATAGGTACGCGTGTTTTAATAATTTCATTAGCCACTAACAGATCATCAGGTCCAATAGCCGAGTTAAGCAGTGTGCTTTTGCCGCCGGGCGCTGCGCAAAGGTCAAGTACCTTTACAGGTTCGGCCTTATTTTGCCTGATATGTTTTATAATATGATCAATAAACATTGATGAAGCTTCCTGTACATAATAGCAACCGGCATGAAAAAGCGGATCAAAAGTGAAGGATGGACGCGTGTTTAAATAAAAACCATCGGCACACCAGGGCACCTGACCGTCGGTTTTTTGGGTCGAAGGCTTAAAAGGATTTAACCTTATAGAGGTAGGAGCATCTAAAAGTTGGTGGGCTTTGATAAAGTTTTGCTCATCAAATCCGTTTTCTGCGCTTAATGATGCCAGAAAGTTTTCAGGAAATGGATAGTTGTTCATATACTTTTCAAATATACAAATTAGGTAAATGCTATTGTTTATGAGATAAAGGGGCTATTAGAAGTTAAGTTCAGGGGTAGTTTACAGCAGGTTGTAAAATTGTTTTAATTATTTGAAAATTTCTCTTGGTGCGTAAGTGGTTTTGTGTGTACATTTGTGGCCGCCCAAATAAAAAAGGCGTTGTTTTTTGAAAATCAGCAGATTGAAAAAAGGTTTAAAAAAGTGAAGATTTCACTTGATAAATTAGAATAAGATTTGCACCTTTGCAGCCCGCCGAAAGGGAATAGGAAACGGGGAGATGAAGCTTAGAAAATAAAAAAAATAAGTTTTGGAAATAAGGAAAAGGTTTTTACCTTTGCACTCCCGAAACGAAGGAAGGA
>Ga0247742_10000164_pt1 | contig 57430 bp, 53 predicted proteins | sample UWRJL208509C2_FD_180944 | JGI IMG/M metagenome (GOLD analysis project Ga0247742, IMG submission 180944) | Plant litter microbial communities from Arlington Agricultural Research Station in Wisconsin, United States - UWRJ-L208-509C-2 | ecosystem: Environmental > Terrestrial > Plant litter >...
GCGCATCGAAGCGCTGGAAGAACAGCGCAAGACCGTCCAGACCCGCACCGAAGCACTGCAGGCTGAGCGTAATGCGCGTTCCAAATCCATCGGTCAGGCCAAGCAGCGCGGCGAAGACATCGCGCCGTTGATGGCGGACGTCGAGCGTATGGCTGGCGAGTTGGCTTCCGGCAAAGTCGAGCTGGACGTTATCCAGACCGAACTGGACTCGATCCTGCTGGGCATCCCGAACCTGCCGCACGAATCCGTGCCAATCGGCGAAGACGAAGACGGCAACGTCGAAGTCCGTCGCTGGGGCACGCCAAAAGCCTTCGATTTCGAGATCAAGGACCACGTCGCCCTGGGCGAACTGACCGGTGGCCTGGACTTCGAAACGGCGGCCAAAATGTCCGGCGCGCGCTTTGCCTTGCTGCGTGGCCCGATTGCACGCATGCACCGCGCCCTGGCGCAGTTCATGATCAACCTGCACACCGGCGAGCACGGCTACGAAGAGGCTTACACCCCGTACCTGGTCCAGGCTCCGGCGCTGATGGGCACCAGCCAGCTGCCGAAATTCGAGGAAGACCTGTTCAAGATCAGCCGCGATGGCGAAGCCGACTTGTACCTGATCCCGACCGCCGAAGTGTCGCTGACCAATATCGTGGCCGGGGAAATCCTCGACGCCAAGCAGCTGCCGATCAAGTTTGTCGCCCACTCGCCATGCTTTCGCAGCGAAGCCGGTGCATCGGGCCGCGACACCCGCGGCATGATTCGCCAGCACCAGTTCGACAAGGTCGAGATGGTGCAGGTTGTCGAGCCGTCGACTTCCATGGAAGCGCTGGAAGGCCTGACCGCCAACGCCGAACGCGTCCTGCAACTGCTGGAGCTGCCGTACCGCGTTCTGGCCCTGTGCACCGGCGACATGGGTTTCAGTGCCGTGAAGACTTACGACCTGGAAGTGTGGGTGCCGAGCCAGGACAAATACCGCGAGATTTCGTCGTGCTCCAACTGCGGTGATTTCCAGGCCCGTCGCATGCAGGCGCGTTTCCGTAACCCGGAAACCGGCAAGCCCGAGCTGGTCCACACCCTCAACGGTTCGGGCCTGGCAGTAGGCCGTACCCTGGTGGCCGTGCTGGAAAACTACCAGCAGGCTGACGGTTCGATCCGCGTGCCTGAAGTGCTCAAGCCGTACATGGCGGGCGTTGAGGTCATCGGCTAAATGGAATTTCTGCCGCTGTTTCATAACCTGCGCGGCAGTCGTGTGTTGGTCGTCGGTGGCGGGGAGATTGCCTTGCGCAAATCCCGGCTGCTGGCCGACGCCGGCGCGTTGTTGCGGGTGGTTGCTCCCCAGATTGAAGACCAGTTGCGTGAACTGGTGCAGGGCAGTGGCGGTGAACTGATTTTGCGTGGTTATCAGGAGGCCGACCTCGAAGGTTGCACCCTGATCATCGCGGCGACCGACGACGAGCCGCTGAACGCGCAAGTGTCCAGCGATGCCCGGCGTCGTTGCGTACCGGTCAATGTGGTGGATGCGCCGGCCTTGTGCAGCGTGATCTTCCCGGCGATTGTCGACCGTTCGCCGTTGGTGATCGCAGTGTCCAGCGGCGGCGATGCGCCGGTGCTGGCGCGCTTGATCCGCGCCAAGCTGGAAACCTGGATTCCGTCGACTTACGGCCAGTTGGCCGGGCTGGCGGCGCGGTTTCGCAGCCAGGTCAAAGGCTTGTTCCCGGATGTGCAGCAACGTCGCGCGTTCTGGGAAGATGTCTTCCAGGGCCCGATTGCTGATCGGCAACTGGCCGGGCAGGGTGATGAAGCCGAACGTTTGCTGGTGGAGAAAATCAACGGCGCACCGCCCCACGCACCGGGCGAAGTCTACCTGGTGGGCGCAGGCCCGGGTGATCCGGACCTGCTGACATTCCGCGCCTTGCGCTTGATGCAACAGGCCGACGTGGTGCTGTACGACCGCCTGGTGGCGCCGGCGATTCTTGAATTGTGCCGTCGCGATGCCGAGCGGGTGTATGTCGGCAAGCGTCGCGCCGACCATGCGGTGCCGCAGGACCAGATCAACCAGCAACTGGTGGACCTGGCCAAGCAAGGCAAGCGCGTGCTGCGGCTCAAGGGTGGCGACCCGTTCATCTTTGGGCGTGGCGGTGAAGAGATCGAAGAGCTGGCGGCCCATGGCATCCCGTTCCAGGTGGTGCCGGGTATTACCGCGGCCAGTGGTTGCGCGGCGTATGCCGGTATTCCGCTGACCCACCGCGACTATGCGCAATCGGTTCGCTTCATTACCGGGCACTTGAAGGACGGGACTTCGGACCTGCCGTGGAGTGACTTGGTGGGCCCTTCGCAGACCCTGGTGTTCTACATGGGCTTGATCGGGTTGCCGATCATCTGCGAACAGCTGATCCAGCATGGTCGTTCGGCGGATACGCCGGCGGCGTTGATCCAGCAGGGCACCACGTCCAACCAGCGGGTGTTTACTGGCACCCTGGCTGACCTGCCACGCATGGTGGCGGAACATGAGGTTCATGCGCCGACACTGGTGATTGTGGGAGAAGTGGTGCAGTTGCGTGAGAAGCTGAAGTGGTTTGAAGGCGCTCAGTCGCAAGTCTGACACGTCTCCTGTGGCGAGACCGTCTCTGTGGCGAGGGAGCTTGCTGTGGGGAGGGAGCTTGCTGTGGCGAGGGAGCTTGCTCCCGCTGGAGTGCGAAGCGCTCCCAGGATTTTGGGGCCGCTTCGCAGCCCAGCGGGAGCAAGCTCCCTCGCCACAGGGTGTGTCAGCTCAAGATGCCTTTTCCGCTCAGTCTCGCGCGGTCATGCTCCGCCTCAAACGTCTGCAACGGCCCCTTCGGCACAATCCCCGTCGGATTAATCGTGCGGTGACTGGCGTAGTAATGCCCCTTGATGTGAGCAAAATCCACCGTCTCGGCAATCCCCGGCCACTGATACAACTCCCTTAGCCAGTTCGACAGGTTCGGATAATCCGCAATCCGTCGCAGGTTGCATTTGAAGTGGCTGTAGTACACCGCATCAAACCGAATCGCCGTGGTGAAAAGCCTTACATCGGCTTCAGTCAGGTATTCTCCCGCCAGGTAACGATGCTCACCCAAGTGCTGCTCAAGGTGATCCAGTTCGGCAAACACATCATCAAATGCGGCCTCATAAGCCTTTTGTGACGTGGCAAAGCCTGCGCGGTACACACCGTTGTTCACGGCGGGATAAATTCGATCGTTCAGTGCATCAATGGTCGAGCGCTGGGCTTCGGGATAGAAATCCAGTTGATTGCCGGTCAGTTCATTAAACGCACTGTTGAACATGCGAATAATCTCCGCCGACTCATTGCTGACAATCCGCTTGAGCTTCTTGTCCCACAACACCGGCACTGTGACCCGCCCGGTGTAGCTGGCGGTGTCGGCGGTGTAGCGTTGGTGCATGAAGGTGAAGTCGTCAAGCTTGTCGCCGCTGGAGCCATGGGCCTTGTCGAAGGTCCAGCCGTTTTCCAGCATCAGCCAACTGACCACCGACACGTCGATCAGGCTTTCCAAGCCTTTGAGCTTTCGCAGGATCAATGTGCGGTGCGCCCAGGGGCAGGCGAGGGATACGTACAGATGGTAGCGACCGGCTTCAGCCGCGAAACCGCCTTCGCCGGTCGGGCCGGGTTCACCATCGGCGGTCACCCAGTTGCGGCGTTGCGCCTGCTCCCGTTGGAAGGCGCCGTCTGCGCTACTTTCGTACCACTGGTCATGCCAGCGTCCTTCGATCAGCAAACCCATGACTGACTCCTTGGCTAATAAGCGTTGGAGTGCAGTCTAAAGGTCTGAGTTCGAACAAAAAGCGCAAAGGCTGGGGGGTAATGATCGACTAAATCGATTTGTCCCGGGCATCCCAGTACTGCTGGGCCAGTTCGAACGCCTGTTCCCGCGGGTGGCCGAGGCCGCGCAAGGCCAGGGCCATGGTGGCGATCAGTGCCAGTTGCGGGTAGCTGTCCTGCACCTCACCGCGCCATAGCGCCTTCAAATGCTCGGGCTCCAGGGCCGCAGGCTTGACGTGGCGCTGGGCGGAGAGGGCGGGCCACTCTTCATCCCAGCTTTCGCCGCCGGTAGTGCCGTACAGGTGGCTGATGGTGTCCGGGTTGATCTCGATCTCGCCGCCGTCGCCCTTGATCACGATGCTGTTGTCGCCAAGCAGGCCGCTGGCATCGCGGTGTACGCCCTGGTAGCCCGGGTGGAAGATGCTTTGCAGGCCGCAGCGGGCGCTCAACGGGTTGAGGATGCGCGCCAGTGAATGGATCGGCGAGCGCAGGCCCAGGGTGTTGCGCAGGTCGATCATGCGCTGCAGTTGCGGCGCCCAGTCCCCCAGGGGAATAAACGCCAGGTTGCCCTGTTCAAGGGCCGCTTCCACCTGTTGCCAATTGCGGCACAACGGAATCTGCAAGCCATCCAGCAACTGCTCGGTGTAGAGCCGGCCTGCCGTATGCGCGCCGCCGCCGTGCATCAGGATACGCACGCCGTTCTGTGCCAGGCACTTGGCTGCCAGCAGGTACCACGGCAGGTGGCGTTTTTTACCGGCGTAGGTCGGCCAGTCGACATCCACATTGAGCGACGGTGCATTCAGGCGCTCGCGCACGGCTTCGGTGAAGCCTGCGAGTTCTTCCGGGCTTTCTTCCTTGTGCCGCAGCAGCATGAGGAAGGCGCCGAGCTGGGTGTCTTCGACCTTCTCGTCCAGCAACATGCCCATGGCTTCCCGGGCTTCCTCACGGGTGAGGTTGCGGGCGCCGCGCTTGCCTTTGCCGAGGATGCGCACGAACGGCGCGAACGGATGTTCGGCAGGGGTTTCAGTGATCAACGGGGCAAAATCAGTCATAAGCAATTCGTCGGCCTGGGCAGGCCCGCCAGCTTGGCGGCGAGTTTGGCGGGAGTGCCTTTGAACAGTCGGTTGAGGTGCAGGCTGTTGCCCTTTTCCGGGCCCAGCTTCAAGGCGGTGTACTTGATCAGCGGGCGGGTGGCGGGCGACAGCTGGAATTCGGTATAAAAGCCGCGCAGCAGTTCGAGGATTTCCCAGTGTTCCGGGGTCAGCTCCAGCGCTTCGGCGGTGGCGAGGGCGTTGGCCACGTCGCTGGACCACTCGGTCAGGTCGACGAGGTAGCCGTCCTTGTCCAGTTCGAGGGTGCGTTCACCTACGGTCAAAGTGTTCATAGCCAGGTGTTGACCTTGTCATAGTCGATCGACAGCTGGACGAACGCCGGGTAATCGACACTGCCGGCCCATTCAGGCACGGCGAGGTTACGCGCCTGGCTGTCTTCGGCCAGTACAAACACTTTCACGCCCCTGGCCTGCAGGGCCTGGCAAGTCGCGCTGGCGGGTTGCAGGGCGTAGGTGCCGTCGCCGCACAGCAGGATCGCATCCTGGGTGCCACAGAGGCGCAGGCAGCTGTCCAGCCGGCTGTCGGTAAAAGGCGAGTGGGATACCACATGCAAGGTCGACATCAGAGGGTAATCACCTGGTCGTAACGGTCAATCATCTGTGAAATTTGTTCACTGCTCAGCGGCTGTGCGTTGCCGGAGGTGGCCAGCCCGCGCACGGCGAGGCTATGGCTGCAGGCAAACACCTCTTCGACGCCAAATAATTCCAGGGCCTGGAGGTTGGCGCTCAGGTCTTTCTGTTGCACGGCCCTGGCGTCCTGGCTCGCGGCCAGTTGAAACACGCCGTCATCCAGAAACAACAGGCCAATCGGCAAATCAAACGCGCCGCCAGCCAATACGATATCCAGCGCTTCACGGGCGCCGGGGCCGGACCACGGCGCCTGTCGGCTGATCACCAGCAAGGATTTCGACATGTCACGGCCCTCCGAAGCAGATCAAGCGGTCAGCGGACTGGGCGGCGTCATGCAACTGCCCAAGCCCGGACAATGCCCAAGGCGCGTCCAGGTTCACCGCGCTGCGCTGATAACGGGTGGCCTCTTCGGCATTCAGCACGCCACGGCGCAGGGCCGCGGCGATGCACACCACGCCATCGAGCTGATGCTCGCTGACAAACTCGCGCCACTGACGGGCGATATCCTGCTCATCCTGCGGCGCAACAATGTTAGTGGACGCGCTGTAGACGCCATCCTGATAAAAAAACAGCCGCACAATCTCATGTCCACCCGCCAGCGCCGCCTGGGCGAACAGCAAGGCACGGCGCGAGGAGGGCGCATGGGCGGCGGAAAAAAGCGCAATCGCGAACTTCATGGAACACTCTGAAGGCAAAACCTGTGGCAATGATAAAGCCGCAGGCAACAAAAAGCCCGCCGAAGCGGGCTTTTTGCATGCGGCTGCGATCAGTCGTCGCGGCCCATGATGCCGAAGATCTGCAACAGGCTGATAAACAGGTTGTAGATCGATACATACAGGCTGATGGTGGCCATGATGTAGTTACGCTCGCCACCCTGGATGATTGCGCTGGTCTGGAACAGGATGCAGGCCGAGGAGAACAGCACGAAACCGGCGCTGATCGCCAGTTGCAGGCCGCTGATCTGGAAGAACATGCCTGCCAGTACCGCAGCCAGCAACACGAAGAAACCGGCGGTGATGAAACCACCCAGGAAGCTCATGTCCTTGCGGGAAATCAGCACGTAGGCCGACAGGCCGCCAAATACCAGGGCAGTCATGGCAAATGCCGAGCTGACCACTTCCGCGCCGCCGGCCATGCCGAGGTAACGGTTAAGGATCGGGCCGAGGATAAAGCCCATGAAACCGGTCAGGGCAAACGCCGACACCAGGCCCCAGGCCGAGTCGCGCAGCTTGTTGGTCAGGAAGAACAGACCGTAGAAGCCGATCAGCACGACGAAGATATTCGGGTAGCCGACGCGCATTTGCTGGGCTACGAAGGCCATCACGCCGCTGAACGCGAGGGTGAGAGCGAGCAAGCCGTACGTATTGCGCAGGACGCGGCTAACTTCTAGCTGCTCAGCCTGCGCGTTTCCATTCACTGCGTAATTTTGTTCGCGCATGGCGACACTCCTTCAGTTTTGAAACATTCAGTCGCAAGGATCATAACAGACGCTCTGTAACAAGCTATGGCGAGAGTTTGACAGTGTGTTTCATTCGGGTATTATGGCGCCCGCTGAGACAGGATGGGCTATGCTAATCCTGTGTTGCACAAGGGAAATTGGCAGAGTGGTTGAATGCACCGGTCTTGAAAACCGGCGGACGTTAATAGCGTCTCCAGGGTTCGAATCCCTGGTTTCCCGCCAAGATTTACTCAAAAGCCCCGCTATTGCGGGGCTTTTGCGTTTCTGGGGTTCAGGAATACACCTCTAATCGTTTCCGTATCATTTCAGGCAGTTTCCGCAACTCTGCAAAAAGTGGGCGTCAGCGGGTAGGTTTCACGATCTCACCCCCCGCGCCGATAACCGTCTCGGTTATCAGTTCACGCCGGAGAAGTCAGGCACCCAAGCCGGGCGCGCTGACTGGCGTGATTCGTTACTGAGAAAAGGCGCAATTACAGGTGGAAGTCGCCCGCAGCCTCCGGCTGGTAAAGCACTTTCTTGATCTCAATCCGGCGGGTCCGGTCAGCAATTCGCCAGTCGATGGCGTCTCCCTCCTGATAGCCAAGGATGGCGGTGCCTATGTCGGAATACACGGAATGCTTTGCTGCGTTGCTGTCCGCGTCTTCAGGGTAGACCAAGGCCACTTCGAACTCTTCATCGTCCAGTTGCAGCAAGGCCCTGGAGTTCATCGTGATGACATTGCACGCCACCTGCTGCGGCTTGACGACAATGGCCCGCTCAAGCTCATGTTCGAGTTCAACAACCGCCGGGCCTTGCTCGAACGCGATCAGATCCTCGAGCCTGGCCTTGTCGATTTCAGTGATGTAGATCCTGGTGGAGTCGCCACCGGCGCCTTCGCGCAAGAACTGGAAATAGCTCGCCGCCGTCATGGAAAATGACGTCAATGTCGGCGTTTCGCTCTCCAGCATAAAGCCGCTGCGCAGAAAGGCTTTCAGCGAGCGCGAGTTGTCCGGGTGAATCTTGGCGATGAGCTTCTCGGCCCGCATGTCGAGGAAGGCCAGTTTCATGCCTTCGCGGATCGTGCTGGCGCCCAGGTTCCGGCCCCATTTGTCGCTGTCTCCGATGACCAGGACAATCTCGCAATTTGAGCCGGTCTTGATGAGACGGACAAAGCCCACCGGGGCGTCATGCCGGTCATAGGCCATAAAGAATCTGCCGCCCTGGTTGAATAGATGAGTCAGGATCGGCAACTGAGTCCGATCAATGACTTGCTCAATGGAGCGGGAGACATGACGCGAATCGCTCAGATAGCAGGTGATGCGTTCATCCTCTAACCAATCCACCAACGTCAGCGCGTGCGCCCGCGTAATTTCAGGGCACAGCGAAATGAAAGGCTTGTTCATCTTGACCACACTTATTTGTAAAGGATTGAAGCCCTTCATGGATATGTCATGGCGGTTCTTCGGCAACCGGATATTTTAAGACATGCCGCGAGTAATGGCGAACATGCCAGAGAGTTCCAAGAAGCCACCGCTTGCTGAACCCGACCCAGGCAAGCACTCAAGAGAAAGGTGGGCTGACTACGCATCGCAGCCTGAGGGCGGCCTGTCTATCCAACCGAGCAAGCCGTTCCCGGCTGGCACTCAAATGTAAAAATTTTTATCTGCCCTCTTGAAAATTTTCCCGGCGAACATAAATTTTTATCACGCGACGCCGAATGCGGGTCGCGCACTTAATCACTTGGATTTAATCAGGAGATTTTGAGATGGCTACTACCCTTTCGTTGGCCCCTTTGTTCCGTCAATCCGTGGGCTTCGATCGCTTCAATGACCTGTTTGAGTCGGCGCTTCGCAGCGAGGCTCCGAACACTTATCCGCCTCACAATGTGGAAAAGCACGGTGATGACGAATATCGCATTGTCATTGCTGTCGCTGGGCTTACTGAAGCGGATCTGGATATTCAGGTCGAGAAGGGCGTTTTGACAGTCGTTGGCGACAAGCGCGAAACCGAGAAAGCAGTCACTTATCTGCACCAGGGCATCGCGCAACGAGCATTTCGGCTGTCGTTCCGGCTGGCAGATCATATCGAGGTGCGCGGTGCTTCGATGAACAACGGGCTGTTAAGCATCGACTTGCTGCGCGTGGTTCCTGAAGAGGCCAAGCCCAAGCGCATCACGATTGGTAGCGGGAAAGAGCCCGAACTGCGTCAGGTTAGTTTGCAATAAGTCAGCGGTAACAAAAAAGGCGCTCTTGGTAGCGCCTTTTTTTGTGTGTGGAATCAAAACGCCTACCGATCAATACCTGGCTACGCAGAGTACCCGGTAGATCCATCAACCGGGCACTCCCGCCTGTTTAGAAGATATTCAACGGGTACTCGGTAATCAGGCGTGTCTGCACCAGATGCCCCCCGGTGGAAGCATCGCCATCGTGCCAGGCTTCCCGCAGGCGGAAGGACAGCTTCTTGGCCGGGCCACTCTGCACGACGTATTTCACTTCGGCGTCGGTTTCGTGTTCCTGGTCGTTGGCGCCATAGAACCCGGTGTAGGCCGAATTGCCGGGGGTATGCGTACCGTCGATGCCAGCACCGCGAATATGGCGGGCCATGAAGCTCAGGCCGGGGGCGCCAAAGGCTCCCATGTCCAGGTCATAGCGCATCTGCCAGGACCGCTCGCCCGGGCCGTTGAAGTCGGAGTATTGCACCGAGTCAGCCAGGTTGATCGAGTTGCCGTAGCGCCCGGCACCGACGCCGGTATTGGTCTCCCCAAAGCCGACGTAGTCGAACGGCTCGTCACCATGCACTTTCTGCCCGGCCAGGGTGAAGGTCTGTGCACCCAGGGTGTAGGCAGCCGCCAGCGAGGCTGCGGTGGTGTCGATGGTCCCGGCCTTGGCGCTGCCGTCGTCCAGTGTGCGATAGAGGTTGAAGTCCAGCGCGACGGATTGGTCATCGGTCAGTGGATGAACAAGGTTCAGGTTGACGTAGTACTGATTCCACACGTCTTCCAGGTGTGCTCCGTACAGCGACGCGGTGAATTCCTTGCTGAACTGGTATTTGCCGCCCGCGAAGCTGGCCGACGACGCTTCCACGCCTGCATAGCTGGCGAGAATGTCGCCGCTGCGCGAGGTGGTGGTGGTACCGGTGCCGGAGGTGTAATGGCCGGCCTCCAGGTTCAGGCCGGTGATTTCATGGCTGTCGATCTGGAAGCCTGTTGCGGTCTGTGGCATCAGGTAGTTATCGGCGGTGGCGAACACCGGCGACGTAGGCTGCAGGTCGCCGACCTTGAGCGTGGTATTGGAAATACGGAACTTGACGTCACCACCGGCCTTCGCGAAGCCATGATCCGGATTGCCATTGGCGTCGGACGGTATGTTCGGGCCACCGGCGCGGTCGGTGTCCCCGTCGATGCGCAACGCCAGGTCGGCAAACGCATCAATGCCGATGCCAATGGTGCCTTGAGTGAAGCCCGAGCTGTAGGTCGCCATCAGCGCCTGGCTCCAGTCACGGGTGTGGGCGCCGTTGCCGTTCTGGTTCCAGAACAGGTTGCGGTTGAGGATATTCAAGCTGCTGTCGGCGACAAAGCCCTTGGAGTCGGACTGATCGCTGGCATAGCTCATGGCCGGCAAGGCAAATGCCAGCGCCACGGCCAAGGTATTGAGCTGAAGTAACGGTTGACGTTTTTTCATTATATTTTGCTCCTGTGCACGAGTTCGTGTGGGAGCATTAAGGCGACAGCCCAGGCCATCAACAAATGAAACTGGATGAAGGTTTTGATATCCCTTTTACCAAATTCCAGGCAAAGAAAAGCCCGCGATGGGGAGTGCGGGCTTAAAGGTGTTCACTTAGGAGCTGGAGTGACGATAAGCGCTCGAGTGTGAAAGGGATGTGAAAGGTTGTTGGGTGCGTAGCGTATTTATCACGAGTGATCCTCTCCTCGCACAATCCTTCCGGCCTTCACCTCATCCGCGTACCCGCTGAGCTTTTCCTGCTGAGCCGCGAGCAGTGCACCCATCTTCATCAGGGCGACTGCTTCGTCGGGTGATTTGGCGACCCCGGCGATAGTGGCCAATTGATTGACCGACCAGGCGATAACGGCCGTCGCATCTTCGAGGTCGTAGAACAGTTCCTGCTGTGCGGTCCTTGGGCCGTCGAGCATTTCCATCAGTTCTGCCATTTACCCGTGCTCTCCAAAAAAGTGGTTCAGTGCGATCAGCTCAAGCACCGTTGCGCCAATCCTCCTGTAAGCCGGCGGACACGGCAATCGCGATTTTCCCTTGAATGCCGTTGTTGGGGCTTTCCAGGCGGGAATGGGCGAGCGGGATGTCGGCAAGGGAATAGACCGCGCCAACGTGTGGTCGCAGTTGACCGTTGGCGATCAGTGCGCTCATTTCATCCAGCTTGCCGCGGTTCTGTCGTGTGAAGACGAAGTGATAACTCGCGTTCCTGCCCCAGGCCTGGACGAGGTTCTGGGGGTGCGCCGTGTCCACAATCGTGACCACGCGACCCAGTTGCGCAAGCGCGTCCGGGCTACGGGACAATGTGGTGCCGCCGATGGTATCGAACACCACATCAACGCCACGGCCACCCGTTTCCCGCAGGATGGCGTCGACGTAATCTTCCTTTTCGTAGTCGATGATTACGTCCGCACCCAGGCTTCGCGCGAACTCGACATTGACGTCGCGTACGGTGGTGAACACCTGGGCGCCAATGGCTTTCGCCAGTTGGATCGCCACATGGCCGACGCCGCCCGCGCCGCCGTGCACCAGGATGCTTTCTCCCACCCTGAGGGCTGCACGCACCACCAGCGCTTCCCAGGCGGTGCCGCCGACCAGGCTCAGGCTTGCCGCTTCAAGGTGACTCAGGGCAGGGGGCTTCTTCCCGATAATGCCTTCGGCCGCCACGTGGTATTCGGCATAGCTGCCGGGTCCGTCAAATATTTGCGGGGTGTACCAGACTTCGTCGCCTGGCGCGAAGGACGTAACCCCCGGCCCGACTTCCTCAACGACCCCCGATACGTCATGCCCGGTAATCGCCGGTAGCGGCACCAGGTCAGCGTAGTCGCCACGTCGGACCTGGTAATCCAGCGGGTTGATGGAGGTTGCGTGTACGCGGACCAGGACTTGCCCCGTGTGCGGAACGGGCTTGGGAACGTCGCGAAGTTCAAATGATTCCGGGCCGCCAAATGACTTGAGTATCAACGCCTTCATTACATTTCCTCGTTTCGACAAAAAGGGATATCGCGAAATCTCGATATTCCGTGGTAAAAAAACTACAAATCTTTCCCTATTATCTCGGCAAGCCTGCGGATGGTGGCTTCATTGCGCTTGTAGTAAGTCCACTGGCCGATGCGCCTGACCTCGACCAGACCCACCCGTTGCAGCGTTGCCAGGTAACCAGACACCGTCGACTGCGAGAGCCCGATGCCTTCCTGAATACTGCTGACGCACACGCCCACCGTGTGAACGTCCCCTTCATCTTGTGCAGGGAAGTTCTTCTCGGGGTCCTTCAAACCTTTCAGGATTTCGAGGCGTGTCTGGTTTGAGAGGGCTTTGAATATTTCGAGTAAGTCCATGGCGCGATCATATCGAGAATTATCGATATGTCAATGTGTGTCAGATATAAAGGGTAGTCAGTTTCAGGCCTCACCGTAGGCGGCGACCAAGGACCTGTCGCGCTGCGGGCCTCTGAGCTATAACAGTGTAAAAGCACAAAAAACAAACGTGTTTCCGGGCTGTTTTCAGGAGAGAACTCATGAGCGCCATGGACGCGGGGCAAGTGGTGCCTGGCTACGTAACCTTCGTCGGGCGTGAGGCATCGTGGGCCGGACGCCAGTTCATGAGCTTCAGCTATAGCGTCAATGGGCAGCACTTTCACAAGTCTCTCAACGAGACGGTTGACGCTTGGTCAACGACGGCGCTTCGTAAAGCCTCGTATGGCTTGCGAGTGGGAGACCCGGTGTCTGTCTGGTGTTCTCTCACCGACCCCGAGGTGTGTTGCATTGGCGAAAAACCAGCAGAGAAACCCGCGATCCTGCGGTGGATAGAGTCTCTCGGAGCGTTAGGGCCGTTATGAAATTGATCCCCACCGTTCGTCCATCGGCCGGCACTCGCGACACCGCATCGTTTCTCATGTTCAAGCACGGACATCCCGCGCTAGAACGGAGAGCCAGCATGGAAATTAACGAGAAGGCCCCTGGGAATGTATCCCAGCAAGGCGTAACGCGCGGTACAGACAATGAAACCGGGCATGATCCTCGGCGCGATCAACCTGAAGCGCCTCTACCACCGGACGATGATGCCCCTCTGGAAGAGGATATGTCGGATGTGGATGCGGCTGATTCTGTCGCGAGTGAACACCCCGACAACTGAAGCATCCGAATCAGCCCGACGCACACTGCGTCGGGCTTTTCGGTGTCAAGCGACGATTACGGCATCAGCACCGAATCAACCACATGAATCACGCCATTGGACTGCATCACATCCGCAATGCTGATGCTGGCCTTGCCACCCTTGGCATCCACCACCCACAGTTTGCCGTCATGCAGCTTGATCGTCAGCGACTCACCCTGCACGGTTTTCAACATCACGGTACCGCCGTTCTTCTTGGCGTCGGCCATCAGTTGTGCAGAGGTATGAGTGCCAGCCACCACGTGATAGGTCAGGATTTTTGTGAGATCGGCTTTGTGCTCAGGTTTCACAAGCGTATCCACGGTGCCTGCGGGGAGCTTGGCGAAAGCTTCGTTGGTCGGTGCGAATACGGTGAACGGGCCTTTGCTGTTAAGGGTATCCACCAGTCCGGCTGCCTTGACCGCCGCAACCAGAGTGGTGTGGTCCTTTGAGTTGACTGCGTTTTCGACGATGGTTTTCGTCGGATACATCGCCGCGCCGCCCACCATTACGGTGTCGGCGGCAAAACTTAGGGATGTGGTGACGGAGAGGATCGTAAAGCAGGCAACGGCAGCAATTTTTTTGTAGATGGCGTGCATGATGTATCTCCTTGGTGCTTGTGCCCTCCGGGTGAGGGTATTGAATCTACGTACCAAGGATCAAAGTGGATGCACCTCTGGAAAAATTATTGGTTTGCCGCCCTCACTGCACTTTTTCCCGTTCTTCCGATCTATCTCTGTCCCTACCACACTAATTTCCGGCGTGGACAGCAGACCCAGACCTGGTGCCGATGGATCGCACGTTACCTGTTTTTATCACCCGATGGATGCGTCAGCCGCTGTGGCTGGCTGCGGTTTTGATGCTTTGCGCCAACGGTTGCAGCCAGCAGCAGGGGCGCGATATTGCCACGCAGTTCAGCAACGGCAAGCCCGACGAGTTCTTCCAGACCAGCGTTGATCGCATGGCCACCCTGAGCATGCGCGACAACCTGCAAAGCCTGTATCTGCTGATGAGCAAGCTCTACCTGCGCAACCCCAACCAGTGGCGTCAATCGGGTTACACCGACGCGGTGACCGCCGCCCGGCAAATCCGCCAGGCCATCGAACTTCGCCAACCGCTACCTGCCCTGGGGGATCGTCGCGACCTGGCGGCGCTGAGCTATTCCCTGAGCCCGGAGTTTCGCGGCGACCGGGTAGGCGCCTTCATCTACGCGATCGGCAGCATGCTGGTGACGGCACACGGCGGGCGCACCGAGTTTTATATAACGGACTCGATCAACCCCCAGTTCGTCAGCAATGCCGCGCGCAATATCGAGAAGGCCACCTGGCTGCTCAGTCAGCGCCAGGATGCCAATGGCTCGCTGTTGCTGTTCTCCAACGAGATCTCGGAGGCGGGCAGCAACCTCAGCTTTGCCGTGGAGTTCGGCAAGATCGTCGCGCGCCTCGACCTGTTGACCCAGATGCTCGACGAACGCTACCGGCGCATCGGGCTCAACTACGCGCAAAGCTTGCTGCTGATGAATTTCCTGCCGGTGCAGTGACGATGCGGGCCTCCCTCACACCTCGGTTTGCGCTTTGCCGCGGGCAACGGTTTTCTTCGGCGCGCGCATCAGCAGTGGGCCGAACGTCGCGAGCAAACCGAGCATCACCAGCGGGAAGAACATCAGCTTGCTCAGGCCGAAGTTGCTGACGATGACGGTGATGACGGCGGGGCCCACCAGCATCCCGGAAAATCCGATGCAGTTGACGATGCCGATATTGCGCCCGGCATGTGCCGGGTCCCGACGCCCGGCGGCGGAGATCATCAACGGTGCGATGCACGAAAGGCCGAGGCCAAACAGCGCGAAGCCGACAACGCCGGTCACGGCCGTACCGCCCAATATCGTGGTGATCATGCCGAGGACGCACAACGTACCGCATCCAAACACCACCTGCGCATTACCGAACGCAGCGGCCAGGCGGTCGCCAAAAAGACGCCCCACGAATGACGCACCGACGAACAGTGAGACCGCCATGCCTGCGGTCGAGGTGGTGGTCGCGAACTCCCGGCGAATGTATTCCTGGCCCCAGTCGGCAATTGCGTTTTCGCCCATCATGCTGCCCAGCAGCAAGGTGCCGAGAGCGATCATCACCAGCAGTGTCTTGGCCGAAGGGCCCTTGCCGGTTTCGTCCCGGGACTGGGTGCCGGCTTGCCAGTCGTCGAGCTGGGCGTCGGGCACATCATGCTTGCCCAGCAACCATCGGCTGAACACACAGCCCAGAATGAACATCGCCAGGCCCAGTACGGTGTAAGGCACCAGCACGCTGTCGGTGTAGAACCGGGTCAGCCAACTGCATGCCATGCCCAGCAGGAAGCCGCCCAGGGAATAGAAGGCATGGAAGCCGGACATGATCGAGCGTCGATAAAACCGTTCAACCTGCACGCCGTGGGCATTCAAGGCGGTATCCAGGGCGCCGCGCAACAGCCCCAGCACAGAGCCGAAACACAGCGCAAACCAGAAACCGTTGACGAAGCCCAGCGGGATAATCGAAAGGGGATAGGCGAGGGCGCCAAGGGTAATTACCGGCTTGGCGCCGAAGGTGTCCAGCAGCCGCCCGACCAGCAGCGCACCGGCTGCGGAACCGACACCGACCCCGAGGGCAATCAGGCCGAAACTCGAGTCCCCGAGTTCTCCCGTCAGGCCAAGCTGGGTCCTGAACACGCTTACACCGGTGGACCAGATGTACATCATGGCGCCGATCATCATGAAGCCGAGAAAGGTGGCGATACGTGCCTTGCGAATACGCGGGGGGATCGGGGTTTTCTGGAAAGTGCTTATCACGCTGCATGGTCCCTTTTGTTTTTGTGGGGTGGTTATGCAATTTTGGGTTATACGAATAACCTTGCGGAAGTAAAACCTGCACCCTGTGGGCTGTCAATGCTTTATCAATCCAGAATATGTAACAGTAACAAGGCAGTGGCTGGCGCTTGAGTTTTAAGTTATACGTATAACTCCAACTGTTCAGGTATTGGGGTTTTCGTGTCGTCTCAAGAGTTGTTATTGCCGTGCTCCACGCCGCATATGTCGGCCTACCGCTTGACGTTTCTGCTGTCCGGCCTGTGCATGGGCGCCTGGGCGCCGCTGGTTCCCTATGCGCGCAGCCGGGCCGGGGTGGACGACGGCGCATTGGGCATCCTGTTGCTGTGCCTGGGCCTCGGCTCACTGGTGATGATGCCGCTGGCGGGCATCCTGAACGCCCGCAAAGGTTGCCGCTTTACCATGCACATCGGCATCGCCCTGGTGTTTCTGACGCTGCCTCTGCTGGCGACCACACATTCATTCTTGGGCTTGATGTTTGCCCTGACCGTGTTCGGTGCAGGGTGCGGCGCAGTGGATGTGACGATGAACGTACAGGGCGTGATGGTTGAGCGTGCGACCGGGCGGTCCTTGATGTCGGGTTTTCATGGCTTGTTCAGCCTGGGCACGATTGTCAGTGCGGCGGGGATCACCGCGCTGCTCTGGCTGGGCGCCACGCCGTTGCTGGCCAGCAGCGCGGTGATGGCGGCACTGGCTGCGTTTGTCCTGAGTTACGGGCGCCAGATGCTCGGGCGCAGCGGCGAAGAGGGCAGCCCGATCTTTGTGCGGCCCACGCGTAAAGTCCTGGTGCTGGGGGTGCTGTGCCTGTTCGCGTTTCTGGCCGAAGGTGCGATTCTCGACTGGAGCGCGGTGTTCCTGACCCAGGTGCGTGATGTCGAGCCTTCCATTGCAGGCCTGGGCTACGCCTGCTTCGCCGTGATGATGGCGTTGGGGCGCTTGAGTGGCGACCGGATTCTGCTCAGGCTCGGCGCCCGGCTAGTACTGGTGGGCGGTGGCCTGATTGTAATCCTGGGCTTTCTCACGGTGGTGCTCGCGACGAACTGGCAGGTGAACCTGGTGGGGTTTGCGGTCATCGGCATCGGTTTGGCCAATATCGCGCCGGTGTACCTGTCGCTGGCGGGCGCGCAAAAGACCATGCCGGGGGAACTGGCGATTGCCGCTGCCACCAGCCTCGGTTATCTGGGTATCCTGATGGGCCCGGCGGTGATCGGCTTGTTCGCCCACGCGACGAATCTATCCTGGGCGCTGCTGGCGGTTGCCTCGCTGATGGTCGCAATCATGTTCAGTGCCACACGACTGGTTCCGAAGGTTTCCCCTCAACGGGTACACTGAGCGCCTGTTTTTTCATGACCTCGCATGAGGTTTCAAAAGGATTGGGAAGCAAGCGATGGCCGTTTCAATGAAAGACGTAGCACTGGCGGCAGGGGTGTCCCAGCCTGCGGTGTCTTACGCCTACAACCGACCTTCCAAACTGTCCCCGGCCCAGCGCGAGCATATCCTCGAGGTGGCCGCTTCATTGGGCTACCCGGGCCCCAATGTGCTGGGCCGCAGCCTGCGCTCGGGCAAGATCGGCGCCATCGGGTTGATGATGATGGACAAGTTGTCCCTGGCCTTTGCCGACCCGTGCACCATCGCCATGCTGCGCGGCATCAGTGAAGTGGGCGAGTTGGAAAATGTCGCACTGACACTGTTTCCGCTCAACAACAACCGCCTGGTGGGCCGGGGCCCGGCGGCGAGCCACGGCAGCCTGGCCCTGCGCGGGCTGGTGGATGGCCTGATTATCTCGACCCTGCCCGATGATCACCCGGCGGTGCTGGCGGTGGTGAAGCACAGTATTCCGTTCGTGGTGATCGACTCGCCGCTGGTCGAGAATTCGTTTTTTGTCGGCATCGACGATCGCGGTGCGGCTCGCACGCAAATGCAGCATCTGCTGGACCTGGGCCACCGCAAGATCGGCGTCATCATTGACCGCCTCAACCCGGATGGTTACCGCGGCCCGATTGACCTGCAACGCTTCAAAAGTGCCAGTGAGCGGATTGTCCGCGAACGCCTCACCGGTTACGTGGAGGCGGCCACCGCCGCGGGCCTGGCGTTTGAAGACCTGAGCGTGATCGAGGCCGGTGGGCTGGATTCCACGTCCGGCCAGGCTGCAGCGTTCACATTGCTGACCTCCAACGACGTCACGGCAGTGGTGGCGTGCTCGGATGTGATGGCGATTGCCTGCATGAAAACCGCCCACGCCCTCAGTCGCCAAGTGCCGCAGACACTTTCGGTGATCGGCTTCGACGATATTCCCGAGGCGGTGCAGCTCGGGTTGACCACCATTGCCCAACCCATGGTGGAGAAGGGCGTGTACGCCGCACGCATGCTGACCGAGCAATTGAATGCCCCGGCTGATGCGCCGCTGGCGCCCGAGCAAAAGATTTTCGCCACCAAGCTGGTGGTGCGTACCTCGACCCGCAGTATCCAGCAGGCAGACGCCTGATCCCGTTGTTAAGGGATCGCTGTAGGAGCTGGCTTGCCTGCGATGGCATCGACTCAATACCACTGACAGACCGAGTCGACTGCATCGCAGGCAAGCCAGCTTCCACCTTTACCCGGGCTGCCCCTTGAAGTGTGCCGCTACTCTGAGGGCATTCGCCGCGATGGTCAGTGCCGGATTAACCGCCGCCGACGACGGGAAGAACGAGCTGTCCACCACCCATACATTCTCCAGGTCATGCAGCTTGCAGTTCAGGTCCAGCACGCTGGTGGTTGGGTCCTTGCCCATCACGGCAGTGCCGCACTGGTGGGAGTTCGTCGCGATGCCCATGCGCGCCTTGAGGATCAGCGGATACCCTGCATCACGCATGGTTTGGGTGGCCTTGCTCACCAGTCCTTCATGGGCCTTGAGGTTGTTCGGCGTCCAGTGAACCTTGATCGCACCGCGCTGTGTGTCGTAGGTGACGCGGTTGTCCTGGGTCGGCAGATCTTCCGAGGTCAGGTACAGGTCGACGCTGTGGTCAGTGATATAGCGTGAAGCGAATTTCGGCAGCCAGGGCCGCATGGCACTGATCATCGGCTCGCGGATTTTCCCCAGCATCTGCACGTTACCCAAGGGGAATGCGTTGTGCGGGCTGGCGCTGTACCAGTCGTTGATGGCCAGGGTTTTCTGGAAGGTCACGTTGTTCTTGCGTCGCGGGTCCACCGCCAGCATGAAGGTGCTGTTGTGCACCATGTAGTTACGCCCCAACTGCCCAGAGCTATTGCCCAGGCCATGAGGATGTTGAGCGTTCGCAGACTTGAACAGCAATGCCGCACTGTTGACTGCGCCGCACGCCAGCACGAAGCGTTTGGCACGCAGTGTCACCTCGCGTCCATCGAACAGACCCCGCGCTTGAGTCACGGTTTTGCCATCGTTATCGGTGTTCAGCTGCCGGATCGTGGTGCGAGTCATCAGCCGAATGCTGCCACTGCGCAGGGCGGGCCTGAGCGCAGAAACTTCGGCGTCGGCCTTGGCCTCCACCAGGCACGGATAGCCATCGCAGGTTGAGCACAATACGCAATCGCCGCCATCGCCATAGTCCACCGCCGCCGGCATCACGAACGGCTTGAGTCCGGCACGCTGCATGCTTTGTTCCAGCGCAACCAGGGCCGGGTCGTGCTTGAGTGCCGGTTGCGGGAAGGGTCCTGAACGCCAGGGTTCGCTGGGGTCAATGCCGGCCTGGCCATGCACGCGGTAGAGCTTTTCCGCTTCGGCGTACCAGGGTTCAAACTCGGCGTAGCTGACGGGCCACGCAGGCGACACGCCCTCGGCATGCTGGATCTCGCCAAAGTCCGCCTCGCGAAACCGTGGCAGCATGGCGCCGTAGAATTTGGTGTTGCCGCCGACGTAATAAAACACCCCCGGCGAAAATGCTTGGTTGGCCTGGTCCAGCCACGGTTCGGCATTGCGATAGCGTCCTTGGCCGAACACCGCTTCAGCGCTCCAGTTCTGGATTTCCCGGGGCAGGAAGTCCCCTCGTTCGACGATCACAATATCCAGCCCGCTGTCACGCAGGGCATGGGCGAAGGTCGAACCGCCCATGCCCGAGCCGATAATCACCACGTCACAGTTGATCGTGCCATCTGCATCAGGTGTCACCACGTCGAGGGCGCGCGGTTCGCGCGGCGCCCCCGGTTGTGGATTCAGCTCTGCATGATGCGAAATCAATGCATCACTCATGTGAGCCGCTCCGGCATTTACAGGTGTTGTTCGGAATTACGGATTTGCCAGTACTCATCCTGGCGTTCGTCGGTGATGTATTCCGGAATCGGGAAGTCCCACCAGCCGGGCACCCAAGGGCCAGCCGCATCGCGGTCGGTGGGTACTTCGATCAGCACCGGCACATTCAAATCCAGCGCTTCCTGCAGGATAGGCTCAAGGTCTTCCGGGCGCTCCACACGGTAGGATTTGAGGCCGAAGGCTTCGCCCACCGCCTTGAAGTCCGGGCTGTAGGGCGTGCCGTCCGGGTGGTTGAACTCAGTGCCGATATGGCGGCTGGTCTGCTTGCGCTGGCCACCGCGAATCGACATGTAGCCGGCGTTGTTCTGGATCAGGAACACCACAGGGATATTGTTGGTCACGCAGATCGCAATTTCCTGGGAGGTCATCAGGAAATCGCCATCCCCGAGGATGCACACCACCGGCTGGTCAGGCGCCGCCAGCTTCGCACCGATGGCCGCAGGTACGGCCCAGCCCATGGACGAGAAGCCGCCGGAGGTCAGGTGGGTACGTGGCGTATAGACCGGGAAAGTCTGCTTGACCGCGCCCTGGGTGTTGCCCGAGCCAACCACCACGATGGTGTCCCGCGGGAACACTTTGCGCAGCGCGCCGAGGGGGCGTTGCGAGGTGAACGGAAAGCGATCGGAGTCACGACGGCCCGCCAGTTTGGTCTCCCATTCTTCCTGATAACCGCGCAGGTCGCTCAGGTACTCTTCGCGCTCAACCGTCTCGCCTTTCAGGCTTTCGACAATGGCGGCGAGGGCGTATTTGGCGTCGGCACAAATGCCCACGGTCACCGGGTAGTTCTTGCCGATTTCATGCGGGTCGATGTCGATGTGGATCAGCTTCGACGGCGGGATCGCGAAGGTCACGCCCTTGGCGTAGCTGGACGACGACCAGTCGGTGAAACGGCAGCCCACGGCGATGATCACGTCTGCGGTGGACGCGACTTTATTGCCGCACAGGGTGCCGGTCTGGCCGACACTGCCGGCGAACAACGGGTGATCTTCCGGGAAGCCGCTCTTGCCGTTCCAGGTGGTGACCACCGGGATCTTCCAGGCTTCGGCCAGGGCGAACAATTGCGCGCTGGCTTCGCCGGTAATCACGCCGCCGCCGATCACCAGCACCGGGCGCTTGCTCAGTTTCAGCTCTTCCACTGCGCGAGCGGTGGCTGCCGGGTCCGGGAAGCATTTGCCGATCGGGGTGCGCTCTTCGAGGGCATGCAGGGTCACTTCAGCGGCCTCGGCCTGCACATCCATCGGGATTTCCAGGTGCACCGGCCCCGGGCGTCCGGTGACCATTGCGCTCCAGGCGCGGTGCATCATGAACGGCAACTCTTCAACACGGGTCGCCACCCAATGACGCTTGGTCACGGCCTCGGCGATTTTCGGGAAGTCGTTGTCGGTGTAGCGCTCCAGCTCCTGCAGCAAGCCATGGCCACGCATGTGAGTGGGTGGCCCGCCGGTGATCAGCATCAGGCTGGTGGAGTCGGTAAACGCGGTGGCCATGCCGATTACCGTGTTGGCGGCGCCGGCACCGATGGACGTCACTGCCGCCATCGGCTTGCCGCTCACCCGGTAGTAACCGTCGGCGAGATGCACCGCGCTCTGCTCATGGAACACCTGGATGAACTTGAGCTTGGAGTCTTCTTCGAGGAAGGCGTCGGTCAGGGTCCAGATACCGTGGCCGGGAATACCGGCGACGTATTCGACGCCATAGTTTTTCAGGGTTTGAGCCACGATCTGGCTGCCGGTCAATTTAGTCATGACAGGACTCCTTGGGTTGATGAAACGGAGGGGGTTGCCTCGGCGGTACTGGCTGCACGCCCGCGTGTCGCCCAGTTCAGGCCTTGCTTGGTCAGGCGGCGGATATTCGGGTCGGCGAGGTTGCTGGTGTCGTGCCCGATGGAGTGATAGAACACCCGCCCCTGGCCCCACTGGCGCACCCACGCCACCGGGCTGCGATGGCCGTTGAGCCAGGGGAAGGGGTTGCCGTCGAAGGTGGTTTCAGCCAGCACATGAATGTTCGGGTCGACCTGCATGTAGTACTGCTCGGACCGTACCTCGAAATCCTCGACGCCCTGGGTCACCTCGTGGCTGTGGTCGATGACGTTGACCTGGTACGGGTGGGGAAAGCCTTCGCCCATCGGGTGTTCGAGGAATGAGCCGCCGAGCACCCAGTGATATTTGAGGCTGGCGCGAAACGCCGCGCCTGCGCCGTGCCAACCCACCAGGCCGGTGCCGCTTTCGATCGCTTCCAGCAGGCGGTTTTCCTGGGACGCGGTGAGCGTCTCGGTAGTGACGGCGTTGTTCCAGCCGATCACGATCAGGTCATAACCGGTCAAGTCCCTGTCCAGTGTGAAGATGTCGGTGGACTCTTCGACCTCGAAATCCAGTTCCTGGAAAACGGTGCGCGCCCATGCCGCAATTTCGTAGGGGAAATGGCCGGGCCAGCCACCGAATAGATACAAGACTCGACTCACGGTTGATCACCTCTTTACGTTGGGTGTGATTGTTAGGTTATACGTATAACCGCTTATTTAACCTATCACTCCGAATCCCTAAGTCAATGGGGCTTACATGTTTTTCATCGGGGGTTATACGAATAACGTCAGCAGCCCGCCGCAGTGCTTCAACACTGCGTCTGTGTTGCGTCAGGTTGCGTCACCAATAGGGAGGCTGCGAAATTGCCCGGGGCAGGGGGGTAGGAAAAGATGGTTGCCAATGCCGGGGGCATGTCGCGTGCCCTCAAGAACCACCTGGAGCCACTGATGATTCGTTACATGAAAACGCCTAAACCGGTCGAAGCCCAAGCCGAGATTGCCGCCCAAGTCCGCGATACCGTTGAGCGCATCATCGCCAACGTCGCCCGTAACGGCGATGCGGCCGTACGTGAATATTCGAAGCAGTTTGATCAGTGGTCGCCTGTATCTTTCCGGCTGAGCGACGAAGAAATTGCCGCCTGCGTGGCGAGCCTGTCCGAGCAGGAAATCGGCGATATCACCTTTGCCCAGGCCCAGGTCCGGCGCTTCGCCGAGGTGCAAAAAGCCTCGATGCACGATGTGGAAGTCGAGACCTTGCCTGGCGTGATCCTTGGGCATCGCAATATTCCGGTGAACTCGGTGGCTTGCTACATTCCGGGCGGCAAGTACCCGTTGCTGGCGTCGGCGCATATGAGCGTGCTGACGGCCAAGGTGGCCGGGGTGAAGCGCGTTGTTGCGGCCGCGCCGCCGTTTGATGGCAAGCCTCATCCGGCCATTGTGACGGCGATGTATTTGGCGGGTGCCGATGAGATCTATTGCGTGGGCGGGGTGCAGGCGATTGCTGCGTTTGCGTTGGGCACCGATACGTTCAAGCCGGTGGATATGATCGTTGGGCCGGGTAATGCGTATGTGGCCGAGGCCAAGCGTCAGTTGTTCGGCAAGATTGGTATCGACTTGATTGCCGGGCCTACAGAGACACTGGTGATTGCTGATGACAGCAGCGATGTTGAAATCATCGCTGCCGATTTGTTGGGGCAGGCGGAGCATGGGGTTAATTCGCCTGCGGTGTTTTTGACGAACAGTGCGGAGTTGGCGCAAACCCTGCCGGCGGAGATCGAGCGGCAGTTGGCGATCCTGTCCACCGCACCGGTTGCTTCTGTCGCCTGGCGCGACTATGGCGAAATCATCCTGTGCGACAGCGTCGACGAGCTGGTGCAGGAAGCCGATCGCATCGCCTCCGAGCACGTGCAGGTGATGACCCGCGATCCGTTGTATTTCCTGGAGCACATGACCAATTACGGCGCGTTGTTCCTTGGTGAGCGCACCAACGTTTCCTATGGCGACAAGGTGATTGGGACCAACCACACATTGCCTACCACCGGGACTGCGCGGTACACCGGCGGGCTGTGGGTCGGCAAGTTCATCAAGACGTGCACGTATCAGCGGGTGCTGACGGATGAGGCTTCGGTGTTGGTAGGGGAATACTGCTCGCGGCTTTGCGGGATGGAAGGGTTTGCGGGGCACAAGGAGCAGGCGGATATTCGGATTCGTCGTTACAAGAAGCACGGTTGAGGGTACATATCCGTTGTTTGGGTAACGGCGACTATTGGTTCCGCTCTTACAGCGGCTCACTTTTGAAGAGCGCAAAAGTAAGCAAAACGCTCTTGCCCCACCACTCGGCTCCTCGCTTAGGCTCGGAGTGCCCTCACTCCGGCTTTGGACCGTGGGCCGCCGTCACGGGCCATCCTTGGCCCAGGACGGCTAACCCGGCGTCCTGCCGGGTTACCCACGCTCCAAAGCCTGCGTTCGGCCAGCGTGGTTTAACGGGGCGCCCAAGATCAAAAGCAGATCAAGAGCACAGCGGCCTCCCGGCCGGCTTGAGTGTTTAAAAGCCAAATCAAAAGCTAAAGCGGGCACGGTCCACTGTAGGAGCTGGCTTGCCGGCGATAGCATCAACTGGGTGTGTCTGATGCACCGAGGTGTCTGCATCGCCGGCAAGCCAGCTCCTACAAAAAAGCAGCTCTGCTTTCGCTCTGGATCTTGCCTTTGCTTTTAACACTCAGGTCGGCTCTCAGGCCGCCGTGCTTTTGATCTTGATCTTGATCTGACTGCCCCAATAAGCCCGAGGCCGAACGCAGGTATTGCGCAGCGGGTAAACCGGCAGGACGCCGGTTTAGCCGCGCCGGGCCATAGATGGCCCGTCGCGGCTGCCCGCTTCGCGGTGCCGGAGTGAGGGAACGCCGAGCCTAGGCGAGGCGCCGACAGGCGGGGCAGAGCCCTAATGAGATGGTCAGCCCGGCACGGGCCCCCGGTAAATCTAGACTTACCGGAGGGCCCACTTCCCGCTCAATAAAACCGACCATTACTCTCTTCCCCCCGGGCAAAAAAAACGCCAGACCAGCCTCCCGTGAAAGAGCGCATGATCCAGCGTAAAAATGAACCTCGGCTGCTTCAGCCAGGCCCCATGTTCAACCCCTTCAGACCGGAATCACCACAAAGCTTTCCGGTTTGCAGGTCAACGCCACGTTCGTACCCGGCGGCAGTGCGTGGCTGCCGGGAGTCGGCAGTTGCTGGCATTTGAGATCAAGCGTGCCACCCGCCACCTCCACGCGGTAGATCACCCGATTGCCGATAAACGAAGTGTCCTTGACCTTCCCGGCAAACGCACCGTCGGCCAGCGCGGCGCCCAGAGCCGGCTCAAGGCCGATGGTTTCAGGCCGGATCGACACATTCACCGGCCCTGCACCCACGCCGCTTTTAGCGGTGTGGGCATAACGCCCAAACGGCAACTCGACCACGCCACCGAGCCCATACGTGCCGTTGACGATATTGGTATCGCCGAAAAACCTGGCGGCAAACAACGTGCGCGGCGACCAATACATCTCCTGCGGCCCGCCGATCTGCTCGATGCCACCCTTGTTCAGCAATACCACACGGTCCGACAAGATCATCGCTTCGTCCTGGTCGTGAGTCACATACACAAACGTGGTGGAAGTCTCTTCGTGGATGCGCTTGATCTCGTTAAGCATGTGATGGCGAATCTTCAGGTCCAGGGCCGCCAGCGGCTCGTCCAGCAGCAACACCGCCGGGCGATTCACCAGTGCGCGGGCCAGGGCCACACGTTGCGCCTGCCCGCCACTGAGCTCGGAGATCCAGCGGCTCTTGAAGCTTTCCAGTTGCACCAGTTCCAGCGCCTTGTTCACTTCACGCTTGATCTCATCCTTGGGCTTCTTCTTCAAACGCAACCCGAAGGCCACGTTGTCGAACACGTCCAGGTGCGGGAACAGCGCGTACTTCTGGAACACCATATTCACCGGGCGGTGTTCAGGCGCCAGGGCGGTGGAGTCCTTGCCGTCGATCACCACTTTGCCGGTGGTGGGCTCTTCGAAGCCGGCAATGATCCGCATCAGGGTGGTCTTGCCGCAGCCACTGGGGCCGAGCAGGGTCAGGATCTCGTTGCGTTTTACCGTGAGGTCGACTTTGCCCAGGGCAGTGAGGTTGCCGTAGCTCTTGGAAATCCCGGTCAGTTCAATACTGTTGGTCATGGTGATTACTCTGCAGTTTCAGCACGTTCAAGTTCGAGGCGGCGACGACGCAAGGTCATGACCAGGCCGGCAATGGCGATGATGGCGATGGTCACCACCAGCATGAATACCGAGGCGGCATTGATGGTGGGGCTGACGGCGCGGCGCATCATCGAAAGAATCATGAGGGGCAGCGTGGTGTCGCTGCCGGTGACGAACACGGTGATCAGGAATTCATCCATCGACAGCGCCACCGCGAGGATCGCGGCGCCGGCAATGGTTGGCCCGATGATCGGCAGCGTCACCAGCCAGAACGCTTTGAGGGGCGAGGCGCCGAGGTCACGCGCGGCCTCCTCGAACGACAGGTCGAAATACTCCAGCCGTGAGCGCACCGACTCCACGAAGAACGGAAAGGTGAACAGGGTGTGGCCGATGATCACCGTCAGCAGCGAGCGGGGCAGGCCGACCAGTGAGAAGAAAATCACCAGTGCAATCCCCAAAAACAAACCGGGCAAGGCGATGGGGGCGAAGTTCATGAACGCGAACACCGCTTTTACCCGGCCTTTCATGCGCATCAGCGCCAGGGCCGAGAACGTGCCCAGCAGCGTGGTGAGAATCGCCGAACCGGCGGCGACGATCGCACTGTTGGTCAGGGCTGTCATGAAGTCCGAACTGCTGAACAGCGCCTCGTACCAGCGCGTGGAAAAACCCTCGAACGGGAACGACAGCGAGGCGGACGAGTGAAAGCTGAACAGCGCGATAATCGCGATGGGCGCGTAGAGGAACAACATGTAGACGTAAGTGAATAACCGGATCATGGCGAGTTACCTTTTTTATGAGCGGCAGTCAGTCGTGGTAACGCTTGCCGGGTGCCAGGTTGGCTGCGCGCAACACCCCCAGCAGCAACGCGTACACCAGCATGAACACGATCAACAGCAGATAAGCCATCGCCGCACCGAGTGGCCAGTTACCTACCGAGCGGAACTGGTTGGCGATCACCAGCCCGGTGGTCATCGCATCCCGGCCGCCCAGCAGTTGCGGGGTGACGTAGTCGCTGGCGGCCAGCACGAAGGTGAACATGAACGAGCTGACGATGCTCTTGTGGGCCATCGGCATGATCACCCGCCACAGAATGGTGACACCGCCGGCGCCCAGGTCGGCAGCGGCCTCCAGGTAGTCCTTCTTGATGTCCCGCAGGCCCGACACCAGCAGCAACAGGGTGAAGGGCAGCATGATGTGCACCAGGGTCAGCACCACGGCGAACTTGCTGAACACCAGCCACTCCAGCGGCTGGTCGATCAGGCCGAAGTGCAGCAGGGTGGAGTTGATCACGCCGTTGGTGCCCAGGATCGAGCGCCATGCGTAGACCCGTACCAGGTAACTGGAAAACCACGACACCAACGCCAGGTACAACACGGCGTTGGAGTGTGTGCGGTACACGATGTAATAGGCCACCGGCGCACTGATCACGGTGGAGAGCAGGGCGGTCCAGAAGCCGTTTTGCAGGGCGATCCACAGCGAGTCATAAAACCCGCTGGCGCTCAGGGCCTTGGCATAGTTGGTCAGGGTGGCGGCGGGCTCCATGCTGAAGGTCTTGGCGGTCCAGAAACTGGCAATCAGCAACAGTGCCGACGGAACCAGAAAGAACACCACCAGAAACAGCAACGGCGGCGACGCCAGCCAATACCCGCTGAGGGTTCTCTTATCCATCTTCACGTGTTTACCGACCCTTGAATCGCCGTCGTCCAGGGGCATGGACTCGGTGTTGTTGACTACGGTCATGATGAGGTTGCCTTTGCGTTTTTATTCGAGAGTCAGGGCGCGTTGACCCGTGGGGCGCGTGTTGATGAACACCCACCCCACGGTTGCCAGCGCCGGCGTGCCAAGCGCTCTAGAACGAGCCTTTGAAGTTCGCCCACTGATCGATCCATTCCGCATAGGTCACATACTTTTCGGAGCTCAGGGGCGGTTGGCCATAGAGTTTGGATTTCTCGAAGAAGCTGTCGAGGTTCGCGTAGTCAAAGGTGTTTCTCAGGTCCTCCGGCAGCAGCGGCACGGCCTTGGGGTTGACCACGCCGGAGAACATCGTGGTTGCCATCTTGGCCTGGGTATCGGGCTCCAGGGTCTTGTTGATGAACTCCAGGGCCAGGGGAATATCCTTGGCGGTTTTCGGGATGAACAACGCATCGCACCACAGCGCTGCGCCTTCGCTGGGCACCGACAGGGCAGTGGTCACGCCACGCTTGATGGTTTCGCTCGGGGTGTTGGCGGAGGCCGAGAACACCGCGTCCACTTCACCCGATACCAGCAGCGATACCGCGTCACCCGACGAAGCCGCGAACACGCGGCATTGATCACGGTACGGCTTGAGTTTTTCAAAGGCGTCGTTGAACTCGGCGCGGGTCAGGTTGGGGTACTTGTCGCCGTAGCCGGCGATGGTCGCGATCAGCGACCAGTTCGAGGTGCCGTCATCGACAAAGGTCAACTTGCCCTTGAGCTTGGGGTCCAGCAGGTCGGTGTATTGGGTGGGCTTTTTGACGTTCTTGGGGTTGTAGATGATGGTGTTCATCCCCCACAGCAACGGGATGCCCCATTGCTTGCCGTCCCAGTACCAACGGCTGCCCTTGTAGAACAGCGCGAGGGTATTGTCGGCGGAATAGTTGGGGATCTTCGTGGTGTCGATGGCCTTGAGCAGGCCCATTTCCTGATAGATCTTTTCGTAGCCCAGGGCGTACATGGTCAGGTCGAGTTGCACCGGATCGGAGCCTGCCAGCCGGGCGGTGATGTCGTCCTGGTTGCTGGCATAACTGGAGCGCACGGTAACGTTGCGTTGCTTGCGCCAGTCGGCGAGTTCGGCGTCGCCGGTTTCGCCTTCCCAGCCGAGGATTTCCAGGTGCCCGGTGGTGGCGGCAAATGCGCTGGGCACGAACGAGCCGAGGTACAAGCCTGCGGCAGAGGCGGCAGCGCCCAGCAGGAACGAGCGTCGTTTCAAGCTGAGGGAATTGAAGTCAATGCCGGTCAAACCATAACCCGTCTCTATTTCTTTTTTCATTTCGAGTTCCTGCCTGGGTGGTGGGTGCAAATGTTGAGCGACTTGCAAGGCGTGGGCCTGGTGTCGATGCCAGGTGCGTCCTTTTGTATGCAGTCAGTTGGATCGGCAGTGTTATGGCCAGCATTGATTCCATGCTGCTGGGGAGGGTGGTAAGGCCTCCACTGTTCCGATTGACTCTTCCTTGGCGGGGCGACGCACGCTTATTCCGGGCTGCAGGGTGTTGCGGGCCTGAAGCGGTGCGCCCAGCGCTTGATAGGCTCGGCTTGTTGTTTTCATGGGTTGAGTATTGAGCGGGGAGGCGGGGGGCTCAATTTCGCAGGGGGGTTAAAAGCGACGCACTCTGACGCATTGGAGTGACCTAAGCGGCGCACGTGGGGGGCCAGGGGTTTCTGGGGGGATCCGTAGCAAGAGCACGGCGGCCTGAAAGCCGACCTGCAGGTTAGAAACCAGAGCAGAAGCAGAGCGGCTTTTCTGTAGGAGCTGGCTTGCCTGCGATGCAGACAACTCGGTACATCAGACACACCTGGGCGATGCCATCGCTGGCAAGTCAGCTCCCACATTTGACCGTGCCCGCTTTAGCTTTTGATTTGGCTTCTAACACTCAAGCCGGCCTGCAGGCCGCTGTGCTGTAGTGAGCCCCAATATCTGCGTCAATCTGCGTCTCTTTTACCCAAGGTGCGAAATTGAGCCCACCCCGCACCAGGCGAATACTCCAAGCCTGATCCCGGCCCAGACGCCGCGCATTCGCTGGAGTATCGAGTGAAATTCACAGGTGGCCAAATCATCGCCAAGGCACTCAAGGCCAACAGTGTCGACTACGTAGCCGGGCCCCCGGGCGACGGCGCCCGGGCCCTGGTGGAAGCGCTGCTGACCCCGGGCACCGACATCCCCTTTATCCACGTCATCCAGGCCCACAGCGCCGTGCACCTCGCCGACGGCTACTACCGTGCGTGCGGTCGCCCCATGGCCGTCGTACTCACGGGCCCCCTGGGTATCCCCTCAGCCCTGGGAGCCCTGGCCACCGCGCACCAGGACGCCTGCGCGCTGCTGGTCATCAGTAACGCCCAGCCCGAAACGATAGCCGCCAACGTCATGAAAGATCACGCGACGGTTTCGACACTACAACAGCTACCCCAAGCCCTGCGCCAAGCCTTCGACACCATGCTGAGCGCCCATCCCGGCCCCGTCAGCCTGTCCATTGACGACGCCCTCCAAGGCGCCTCCACCAACGCCAGCCTGCCACCCGCCACCCTGCGTGCAGAACCCCAACCCACCCCGCGTAAAATCAGCGTACTGCGCGAAGGCCGCGCCTCATCCTCCGTGCTGGAAAACGACGCCATCCTCGTCTTCGGTAGCGGCCCCACCCAGCCCATGGCCCGCAAGATGTTCCCGGTGCATTACCCCGGCAGGCACTTGTGCGCCGGCAACCCCGCCACCCTCGGCTGGGCCGTCCCGGCGGCTATCGGCGCCAAGCTCGCCATGCCCGCCCGCCAGGTGGTCTGTGCCGTGGGCAGCCGGGATTTCCTGCAGTCGATGCAAGAGATGGCCGTGTGCGTGATGCACAGCATTCCGGTGGTATTCCTGGTCTTCAACAGCAACGGTGACGAAGCCCTGGGCGACGTACAGACGTCGCCCATCGAGCAGCACCGGGCCGGTGAATTCAACCTGCCGGATGGCAAACCCTATGCCCCGGACTTCGCCGGCATCGCCCGAAACTTCGGCCTTGAAGCCTGGCGCGTGGAACACGCGTCACAACTCAGCGCGACCCTCGTCAAAGCCCTCAACAGCAAGGGCCCGTCGCTGGTTGAAATGATGACGGCACGCCAGCCCCTGCAGGTCCCTCAGTCCTGACCGCCCCAGACAATGGTGGCGTTGTCGCCGGTCATGTATTCACGTACGTCCAGCGGGATCGACTGGTCGCTGGGCAACAGCACCGTTGCATTGCGCAAGTGATGCTTGCGGATCTTGCCCTTGTCCACCAGTCCCAGCGCCATGCGCGTGGAGAAGGGCTGGCGGAACGAGGACGACGCCACACCCGTCACCAACCCGTAGAGAAAACGGATCGGCCGACGATGCTGCGGCGTCAGGATCGAGAACGTCATTTCGTTACGTTGCTTGCCTTCGAAATCCACCATGAACAGGCGATCGCCCAGCAGCAGGCAGAACCCGTGGTAGGTGAATGAATACCCGATCTTGCCGCTGCCATCGCGCAGCGGAAAGCGCTCGACGGTGACGTACTGCACCATCGAGTCGGCGCGGTACAGGCAGGTGACCGAACGCAGGATCCGGCCCTTGTAGATCGATGAATTGTGGTAGCGGTAATACACCCCCAGATAGTCTTCGAGCACGTCAGCCGACTGCTTGGCCAGCGGCAGGAAATGATTGAACTGCTCCGAAGCCCGCAAGCCGGTCGGCAGTTCGTTTTCATAGCCTTCATAGAACTTCTTGAACTCGGCGGGCGGGCGGAAGAGGTCTTCGGCTTCCATCATGAAATAGCGGCCGATCTTTTGCAGAATCTTCTGCGACGGCACGTGCTGGCCCACCAGGTACTTGTTGAACTGCTGGCGGTTCACATCAACTTTGCGGCACATGTCGGCCACCGACCGGCAGGACTCCACCAGCGTGCTCAGGTTCTTTTGCACATTGGCCTGCAAGTCGCTGCGCGCCTGCTGTCGCTCGGGGTGGGAGGTGGCGGCGGCTAATGACAGGGGCGATGAGTCCGGGCGGCTGGGCATTATTATCTCGATGTACTTGGCTGGGTTAAGGCGCCAGTTATTAAAGTTATAGCGCAGTTATCGAATAACCTTGGGCATAACCGTAATAACCGTTTAAGCGTTTGAAACTTCCGATCATTACCAAAGCATCTTTCATGCCGTTTGTTTAAGTTAAAACATGAAGTTTGAGCATAACTGAATGCGTCAGATTGTAAGCGCTTTTGCTGAAGGTTCGGCGCCAGTGCGTTGTGGTTTTCACGGGTCAATCGTGACGGTGGCGGTCCGCCCAGTAACACATTCGATAGCGACGGGTAACACCCCGTGCTGCGCAGGAGTGCTTCAGTCCGCGTCAGGTATCGCCAAGGGTGCGAAATGGTGGAAACACCGGTCACCCCTGATACTCGGGCCAATGCTTTTTGCGGAGGATTGGGCGATGGCAAGGTTGACCGGCGACATTCCCGGAAAGAGGCGACTCAAGGTCGGTATGGTCGGCGGCGGGCAGGGCGCTTACTTCGCCAGTTACCACCGCGCCGCGATGCGCCTGTGTAATCGCTTCGATATCGTTGCCGGCGCTTTCTCTGCCGACGCGGATAAATGCCGCGAGGCGGGCGCAGCGCTCACTATTGAACCCGAACGTATCTACTTGTCGTTCGAGGACATGGCGGCCGCCGAGTCTCGCCGCCCCGACCCGATCGAGGCGGTGGTTATCGTGACGCCCAACCACTTGCACTTCGAACCGTGCCGGTTGTTCCTGGAGGCGGGCATCCCGGTGATCTGCGACAAGCCCCTGGTCAACCACCCTGACGAAGCCCGTGAGTTGGCGAGCCTTGCCGAGCGCCACGGGACATTTTTTGCGCTGACCTACACCTACCAGGGCTACCCGATGGTCAGGGACGCCCGCAGTCGAATCCAGGCCGGCGAGCTGGGTGAGCTGCGCTTCCTGTACGTCGAATACCTGCTGGAGTGGCTGGCCCCCGGCGTGTCCGGCTTGAGCAATAGCCTGGCGTGGCGCGGTGACCCGCAAAAGGCCGGCCCCACCGGCGCGCTGGGAGACGTCGGCACCCACGCCTTCAACCTGTTGGAGTTTCTGTCCGGGCAGCGCTGCACCCAGCTCAACGCCAAGTTGACCAGCGTGGTGCCGGGTTGGGGCCTGGACGATACCTGCGTGGTGCAACTGGAATTCGACGGCGGCGTGGATGGATTGTTGTGGGCCAGTTTCGCCGCGCCCGGGCATCGCAACGGCTTGCGCTTCAAGGTCGTCGGCAGCCTGGCTTCGCTCGAATGGTGCCAGGAGTCACCGGAAACCCTGTTGTTCACGCCCACTGACGGTGCAGACCGCATCTATCGGCGAGGCCAGTCCGACAACAGGCCGCAGTCGCTGACGTTCACCAGCTTGCCGGCGGGCAATACCGAAGGTTATCTGGAAGCGCTGGCCGTGCTGTACGCCGACTTCGCCGAGGCCCTGGACGCCGGGGCGCAATGGCGCACAGCGACCAGCGTCCCGTTGCCGGATATTCACGAAGGCGTGCGCGGGGTGTTGTTGTCCCAGGCCAGCCTCGAATCCCACCAGCAGCGGGCCTGGGTGCCTTTCCCGCGGTAATTGATTTCATGCGTGGCACCGCTGCGCATCCAACGACTCACCCAAACGCTGTTGAGGAAAAACAATGTCAAGCGAACTGCATCGCGCCGCGTATTCGGTACTGCTTCCCGCATTCGGGGATTTGCACCTGGACGACAATGTGCGCCGTTACCTGAGCCGTGGTGGTGTGTCCCTGTTGCTTGGGGAAACCCGGGATGAATACGTGGGCCGAGGCATGAGCCCGGCGCGCAAGGCGGGCGAGTCCAAAGCCGATTTCATCAGTATCGTCAAGGAAGCCACGGCGCTGGCGGGCTCTGCGGTGCTGATCGCGGTAGACCAGGAACTCGGCGGAATCGAACGCCTGCACCAACTGGTCCCGGCGGTCGCTACCCGGGCGCAGCTCCAGGACCTCGGCGCCGAGGACCTCGAGCAACGTTGCTTCGAGATGGCCGCCGCGGCCCGCGGGCTGGGCGTGAATCTGTTCCTGGCGCCCATCGTGGACGTGGTCACCGGCGTCAATCCATGGCTGCACAACCGGCACCTGGGCGCGGATCCAGTGGAAGTCAGCCGAGTGTCCTGCGCGTTTATCCGCGGGGTGCAGCGCGCGGGTGTGATCGCCACTGCCAAGCACTTTCCCGGGCACTACGTCACCGAGCACGATCCGGCCATTGCCGAAGCCACCGTGCCGGGGCCGCTGGAATTGCTGCATGACAATCTTGAAGTATTCAAGCAGGTCATCGCCACCGGCGTAAAAGCCGTCATGCCTGGCCCGGCGGTATTTCCTGCGATTGATGCGCAGCAGTCGGCGTCCACCTCGTCGAAGGTCATCGGCGTACTGCGTGACACCCTCGGCTTCGAAGGCCTGATCATTTCCGATGACCTAGACGCCGTGTCGATCCTGCGCGGCAACACCATCCCCGATACCGCCGTAGCCTCCCTGGTGGCCGGTGCGCACCTGTTGCTGGTGTCCAGCGAGTCAGGTCTGGACAGCATCGCCGAGGCGATTGTCGCCGCCGTCCACGAAGGCACCCTGGACCGCCAGGTTCTGTTGGACGCCGCTGCCAAGGTTCGTCAACTGGCAATCGCCACCCAGGAAACCAGCCATGAGCGCGAATGACCGCAAGGCCTACGGCGTACTGTTCCCGGTATTGCTGGACGTGCAGATGACGGATGACGTGCGTCGGTTCCTCGGCAATGGCGGGCGCAGCCTGTTGTTTGGCGAGACGGGAGAGGAATACGTCAGCGGAAAAATGAGCGCCAGCCGCCTGCAAACCGAAACCCTGGACATCTGGCAGCGTTTTACCGGCACGGCCACCGAACTGGGTGGGCCGCTGCTGCTGGCAGCCGATGCCGACATCTCCGCCGTGCACCGCTTGCAAGGGGTGACCCCGGCGCTGCCGGAGCCCGATGTGGCCCGGGCGATGGATTGTGCGGCGCTGGAGCAGGCGTGCTTCAAGGTCGCCACCGCCGCGCGGGCGACCGGGGTCAACCTGCTGCTGTCGCCGACGGCGGATGTGGTCGGCGGCCGTAATGTGTGGCTGGCGGGGCGCACGCTGTCGGGCGATGTCCACCAGACGGCGGCGATGGTCGGTGCGTATGTGCGCGGCGTGCGGCGGGCCGGGATGGCCAGCACCCTGAAGCACTTCCCCGGGCACCCGGTGCTGTTTCAGCAGCCGTCGACTGAAACGGCGGTGGTCAGCGAGTCCATGCAGCAACTGCGGGCCTTCTGGCCCGGGTTTCAGGCCGGGATCGACGCTGGCGCCGATGCGGTGATGATGGGTCCGGCGATATTCGCCGCATGCACACCGCCCACGGCAGCCTCGGTGTCGCCTGAATTGATCGGCGTGTTGCGCCAGGAGTTGGGCTTCAAGGGGCTGGTCATGACCATCGACCTCGATCACCGCTCAACCATCGGCCAGATGTCCCTCGGCGAGGTCGCAGTGGCCGCGCTGAATGCCGGGGCCGACTTATTACTGATTTCCGCAAAGGCTATGCCCCACGTACCGCAGATCGTTCGGGCGATTGTCGCCGCCGTCGCCGAGGGCCTCTTGCCCCAAGCGCGGCTGGACGCCGCGGCGTTGGCCGTTGGTGCCTTGGCTGATCGCTGTTCAACCGTAGGAGCGCCATATGGCAACCCAAAATAACGTCCTCGCCCTGCATTCCACCGTTGCGAAACACTCGACCCTGGCGATGGATATCGACATCGCCCGGACGCTGGGTTTTGACGCGCTGGAGATCAACAGCGGCAAGCTGGAGGCGTATCTGCAGGCCGGCTATACCGAGTCAGAGCTTCAAGCACTGCTCAACGACGTGCCTGTCACCGGCATCGGCTACCTGCGGGATATCGAACGTCAGGGTGACGAGCGTGACGACCTGTTCAAAGAAGCCCGGCGGCTATTTGAGCTGGCCAATCTGGTGGGCGCCAAAGGCGTGCAAGTCCTCACCGGTCCGATCAATGTACAGGCGGTGATTGATTTTCAGGCGACCGGCAAGAGCCTGCATTACTCAGGCTTGCTGGGCCTGGATCAGGCCGAACAGTACGCCCGCACGGCAAGCAACCTGGCGGAGTTGGCCGATGTGGCCCGGCAATACGGTCTGCTGCTCTACCTCGAAGCCTTGTCCTGGACGCCACTCAACACCCTGGATCACCAACTGCAGCTGATTGAACGCACCGGGCGCAGCAACGTGAAGATGGTGATCGACTATTGGCATTGCTTTACCAGCGGCGTGACCCCTGCGGACGTCGCCCGGCTCGACAAGGACGTGATCTACGGCGTGCATGTCTGCGACTCACTGGCCTTCGAAGGCGGTATCCCGAATGAGGAAGTGCTGCGCGATGTGCCCACCGGCAGCGGCGTGCTCGATCTGGTCGAGTGGACCGCCGCGGTAAAGGCCACCGGTTACGCCGGGTGGTGGAGTTGTGAGTTGTTCTGCAAAAAACAGCAGCAGCAAAACAGCTACGCCGTCGCCCAACAATTGAAGACGCTGTTAACCGGTCTGGTCGGTTGATAACGCGCGTTTCGACACTGGCTGAATACTAAAAAGATCTGAGGTTGTCATGGTGGATTTCATCGTAATCGGGGGCGGCTCCACGGGCTGCACAGTCGCATCGCGCCTGAGTGAGGATGCGGGAGCGTCGGTGGTGCTGTTCGAGGAAGGCCCGCGGGATCGCAGCCCTTACATCCATATTCCCGGCGCCTACTACAAGACCGCCCAGGGCCCGCTGCTCAAGCGTTATGCGTGGGAGCCGACCGAGGACCAGCACCGCAGCGAAACGCCGACCATGGTCCAGGCCAGCGTGCTCGGGGGCGGCAGCTCGGTGAATGCGATGATTTATATCCGTGGCGTACCCGCCGACTACGACGGTTGGGCCGAACAGGGCGCCGCCGGGTGGTCGTATAAAGACGTGTTGCCGTACTTCAAAAAGGCCGAGGACAACGAGCGGTTCTGCAACGAGGTGCACGGTGTCGGCGGGCCGTTGGGGGTGTCGGACTCGATCAATATCCACCCCTTGACCAAAGTCTGGCTGCGGGCCTGCCAGCAGTTTGGATTGCCCTATAACGAAGACTTCAACTCGGGCCAGCCCGAGGGCTGCGGGCTGTACCAGATCACCGCCAAAAACGGCTTTCGCAGCAGTGCCGCCGTGGCCTACCTGGCGCCGGCCAAGTCGCGCAAGAACCTGACGGTGAAGACCGGCTGCCGGGTGCTGCGTATCCTGATGCAGGGCAACAAGGCCGTCGGCATCGAATACCTGGAGAAGGGCGTGCGCCAGGTGATGCACGCCGACAAGGAAATCATCCTGTCCTGCGGCGCCATCAACTCACCCCGGTTGCTGATGTTGTCGGGGATCGGGCCCGCTGAACAGCTGGAAAAACACGGGATCAAAGTGGTTCAGGATTTGCCCGGTGTGGGGCAGAACCTGCAGGACCATATCGAAATTTCACTGGTGTATGAGCTGACCGGCCCCCACAGCTACGACAAGTACAAAAAACCGTGGTGGAAGCTTATGGCGGGGTTGCAGTACGCGTTGTTCCGGCAAGGCCCGGCGGCGTCCAACCTGATTGAAGGCGGGGCGTTCTGGTGGGGCGACAAGACGGCGGTGCACCCGGATATCCAGTATTTCATGGTGGTGGGCGCGGGCATCGAAGAGGGTGTGGATTCGGTGCCCGGCGGCAATGGCTGCACGTTGAACCTGGGGCAGATACGGCCAAGGTCCAGGGGCTATGTGGAGCTTTACTCCGCCGACCCGATGTCCCCGCCGCGCATCGTGCCCAACTACTTTTCCGATCCGTACGACATTGAAAGCCTGGTGGACGGTTGCCTGGTGGGCGAACAGATCATGGCCCAGGCGGCCTTCAAACCCTACGTGGCTCGTCGGCATGTACCGGAACCCACCGTGCGCTCGCGCGAAGCGATGAAGCAGTTCTGTCACGAGGAAGCCCACGCCGCACTGCATCCATCCGGCACCTGTCGCATGGGTGTGGATGAGCGGGCGGTGGTGGGGCCGGACCTCAAGGTGCATGGCATCGAAGGGCTGCGGGTGGCCGATGCGTCGATCATGCCGACCCTGATTTCAGGCAACCCCAACTCGGTGTGCATCATGATCGGCGAAAAAGCTGCCGACATGATCCGGACCGCCCGATAGGGTTGCCCGGGCGGTAACACCGGCCTCTTTTTGGGGCAGGCTCAGGCGCCGATCAACCACAGCGCGAAACAGCTGCCGAGGGCCAGCAGCCCAAGGGCGATGCCAAGCTTTGCCTGCAGTTCAAGGGGCATTGCCCTTGGGTCCTGATGTTTGTCCATGGAATCAACGGACTGTACGCGGCCGTTGATCATCTGAGCGGTTGCAAAGAACAAACTGTGCATGGCATGTGCCTCGTGGGTCGTTTCTGCTCAAGTCGAGGCCGATATCGGCCGCCTGCTGGTCAAGAGCAAGCTCCATGCCATTGCCCCAACCTCAACGACGCCCCGTCCGCGTACTCACATCCACCCACACCGCCAGCACCAGGATGCTGCCCTTGACGATCATCTGCCAGTAGCTGTCCACATCCAGCATCGACATGCCGTTGTCCAGGCTGCTGATCACCAGTGCGCCGAGCAGGGCGCCGTACACCGTGCCCGAACCGCCGCGCATTGAAGTACCGCCGATAAAGCACGCCGCGATAGCGTCCAGTTCGCCCATGTTGCCCGCCGAAGGTGAACCCGCCGCCAGGCGCGCGGTGTTGACCAGCCCGGCAAGGGCGCACATCACGCCCATGATCCCGAAGATCCACAGCTTGACCGCCTGCACGTTGATCCCCGACAGGCGCGTGGCTTCCATGTTGCTGCCCACCGAGTAGATGCGCCGGCCAAAGACGGTCTGGCTGGTGACGTAACTGAACACCCCCAGCAGCACCAGCAGAAGCAGCACCGGCACGGGAATCCCGTCGTAGCTGTTGAGGGTGTAGACGAAGCCGGCCAGCACGAAACCGATCAACACCACGCGCACGCTGTCGCGCAGCATCGACGGCAGCGCCAAGCCGTGCAGGGCGCGGTTGTGGCGTTGGCGCCAGGTCAGGAATACCGTCAGCCCGAACAGCAACACGCCGAGGATCACACCCACCACCGTCGGCAGGTAGCCCTGGCCGATGTACACCAGTTGTGGCGAAACCGGTGCAATCGTGGTGCCGCCGGTAATGCCCAGCAGCACCCCGCGAAACGCGAGCATGCCGCCCAGGCCGACGATGAAGGAGGGGATGCGCAGGTACGCGGTCATGTAGCCGTTGCCCAGGCCAATCAGCAAGCCACAGAGGGCGACGATGGCCAGGTTCAGCGGCAGGGGAATGTGATAAACCACATCCAGGATCGCCGCGACGCCGCCGAGCAAACCGAGCATCGAGCCCACCGACAGGTCGATCTCGCCGCTGATGATCACCAGCACCATGCCGCAGGCCAGGATGCCGGTAATGGACATCTGCCGCAGCAGGTTCGACAGGTTGCGCGGGGTCAGGAAACCGCCTTCGGTCTGCCAGCTGAAAAACACCCAGATCAGCACCACGGCGATCAACAGGGCGAGCATTTTGTAGCGGGTGAAGAGCTGTTTGACCTGGTTCATTTACGCGGACTTCCGATCATTATTATTGTCATGCCCGTTCGGTTGGCTGAGGGCGGCGGCGAGCACCTGTTCCTGGGTCAGGCCCTGGTTGATGAAGTCGCCGCGCAACTGGCCCTCGCCGATCACCAGCACCCGGTCGGAGACCCCCAGTACCTCGGCCAGCTCCGAAGACACCATGATGATCGACACGCCTTCGGCCGCCAGCGCGCCCATCAATTTGTAGATCTCATATTTGGCGCCCACGTCCACGCCACGGGTCGGTTCGTCGAGGATCAGCACCCGGGGTTTGGTCAGGAGCATCTTGGCCAATACGGCCTTCTGCTGGTTGCCGCCGGAGAGGCTGGTGATCGGCAGGAACGGGTTCGCCGTCTTCAGGTGCATGCGCTTGATTTCCTGCTCGATGCTGCCCAGTTCCGCCTCGGCATCGATGCGCGTCAGGTGCGAGAAACGGTCCAGCACCGCCAGGGTAATGTTTTGCCCAACGCCCAGGTCCGGGACGATGCCCTGGCGCTTGCGGTCTTCCGGGACCATGCACAGCCCGGCGCGAATCGACTTCAGCGGCGTGCGTGTATCAATCGGTTTGCCATCCAGCCATACCTCGCCTTGGTAGCGCCCGGGGTAGCTGCCGAACAGCGCCGACACCAGTTCCGTGCGGCCGGCGCCCACCAGCCCGGCGATGCCGAGGATTTCGCCACGGCGCAGGCTGAACGAAACATTGTCCACCCGCTTGCGGCTCGGGTTATCGACGTCGTAGCAGGTGATGTTGCGCGCCTCGAACAGCACCTCGCCGACCGCATGGGGTTCGGTGGGGTAGAGGTTGCTCATCTCACGGCCGACCATCTGCGTGATGATGCGCGATACGTCCATCTCGGCCATGGCCGTGGTCGCGATGTGTTTGCCGTCGCGGATCACCGCGATGGTGTCGCAGATGGCCGAGACCTCATCGAGCTTGTGGGAGATGTACACGCAGGCGACGCCCTTTGCCTTGAGCCCACGGATGATGTCCAGCAGCACCTCGATTTCCGAGCGGGTCAGCGCCGAGGAGGGTTCGTCGAGGATCAGCAGGCGCGCCTGCTTGTTCAGGGCCTTGGCGATTTCCACCAGTTGCTGGTAGCCGCCGCCGTATTGCGAAACGGGCAGGGCGACGTTCATGTCCGGTACTTTCAGCTCGCGCATCAGGGCTTCGGCACGGTGCATCATGGCGGGGTAGTTCATGCGCCCGCCGGGCAGTGTCAGCTCGTGGCCCATGAAGATGTTTTCGGCCACCGAGAGGTCGGGTACCAGGGTCAGTTCCTGATGGATGATCACGATGCCGCAGGCTTCGGTTTCGGCGATGGAGTGGGCGCGCAACGGCTGGCCGTCCCAAAGGATTTCGCCGTCCCAGGTGCCATGGGGATACACCGCCGACAGCACTTTCATCAGGGTCGATTTGCCGGCGCCGTTCTCGCCGCACAACCCTACGCATTCCCCGGGTTTTACCTTGATGTCGATGCCATTCAGGGCTTTGACGCCACCGAAGGTCTTGACGATGTTGTTCATTTCCAGCAGGTAGTCGGACATGGCGGGCACTCATTCCACAGCGAAAAGGCAGGAGCGGCCTCAAACCGCCCCTGCAGTGAGCCGTACGCTTACTGCCCGGCGATTTGCGCTTTGGTGTAGAACCCGTCTTCTTCCAGCACGTTGACGTTGTCTTTAGTCAACGCGGTCGGCTTGAGCAGGATGCTCGACACCTGCTTGCTGCCGTTGTCGTACTGCGAGTTGTAGGCCGGTTTCTCGTCACGCACCAGTTGCACCGAGAGCTTGGCCGCCTCGGACGCCAGCAGCTTCAGGGGCTTGTAGACGGTCATGGTCTGGGTGCCGGCGATCACGCGCTTGATCGCGGCGAGGTCGGCATCCTGGCCCGAGACCGGCACCTTGCCCGCGAGTTTTTGTGCCGCCAGGGCCTGGATCGCGCCGCCGGCGGTGGCGTCGTTGGAGGCGACGATGCCGTCGATCTTGTTGCTGTTGGCGGTCAGGGCGTTTTCGACAATGCTCAGGGCTTCGGTGGGGTTCCATTCCTTGACCCATTGCTGGCCGACAATCTTGATGTCGCCCTTGTCGATCGAAGGCTGCAGCACCTTCATCTGGCCCTGGCGCAGGATCTTCGCGTTGTTGTCGGTAGGTGCGCCGCCCAGCAGGAAGTAATTGCCTTTAGGCTGCGCGTTCAACACGCCCTGGGCCTGCATCTCGCCGACCTTTTCGTTATCGAAGGAGATGTAGGCGTCGATATCGGCATTCAAAATCAGCCGGTCGTAGGACAGCACTTTCACCCCGGCTTTCTTGGCCTCGGCCACCACGTTGTTCAGCACCGTGGCATTGAACGGCACGATCACAATCACGTCGACGCCCCGGGAGATCAGGTTTTCAATCTGCGAGATCTGCCGCTGTTCGTTGGCGTCCGCCGACTGCACATAGACCTTGGCCCCCAGTTGTTCGGCGGCGGCGGTGAAATAATCGCGGTCGCGGGCCCAGCGTTCAAGGCGCAGGTCGTCGATGGAAAAGCCGATTTTCGGATGGGCCGCGTCGGCCATGACCGAATTGGAAAGCAGTGCCAGAACGCTGGTGAGCAAGACAGTTTTCAGGTGTTTCATGATGGTGAGTCCCTTTTATTGTTGTTTAGACGCACTGCTGGACCTGGAGCGTAGCGGTCATGGGTAGATAAAGCGATTCACTACGCCTTCGAGCATCTCCTGGCGGCCACTCACGGCTTGTGGGTTCAGTTGGTGGCTGAAGGCATGCTCGGCCAGCGACGCCAGGCTGAAGTCGCCGCCAAGCACGGCACGCCCGAAGGATTGGTCCCAGCCGGCATAACGCTGGGCCTTGAACTGTTCGAGGGCGTCGTTCTGCACCATGGCGGCGGCACGTTCCAGGGACAGCGCCAGCACGTCCATTGCGGCCACGTGGCCATGGAACAGGTCCACTTCGTCGAGGCTTTGGCGGCGTACCTTGGAGTCGAAGTTGTAGCCACCTCCCTTGAAGCCACCGGCCTTGAGTACCTCGTAGGTGACCAGGGTCAGCTCCTCGACGCTGTTGGGGAACTGGTCGGTGTCCCAGCCGTTCTGCGGGTCGCCACGGTTGGCGTCGATGCTGCCGAAAATGCCCAGGGACGCGGCGGTGGCGATCTCATGGTGAAAACTGTGGCCGGCGAGGGTGGCGTGGTTGGCCTCGATGTTGACCTTGATCTCTTTCTCCAGGCCGAACTGATGCAGGAAGCCAAACACGGTGGCGCTGTCGTAGTCGTATTGGTGCTTGGTGGGCTCCTGTGGCTTGGGCTCGATAAACAGCTCGCCGGTGAAGCCGATCTTGTATTTGTGCTCGACCACCATGCGCATGAACCGCCCGAGTTGCTCGCGCTCGCGCTTGAGGTCGGTATTTAGCAGGGTCTCGTAGCCTTCGCGGCCGCCCCACAACACATAGCTGGAGCCCTTGAGACGGTGGGTGGCATTCATCGCGCTGAATACCTGGGCCGCCGCATAGGCAAACACTTCCGGGTTCGGGTTACTGGCGGCGCCGGCGGCAAAGCGCGGGTTGCTGAAGCAGTTGGCAGTGCCCCACAGCAGCCGGATACCGGTCTGTTCCTGATGGCCTTCGAGCTGGTCGACCATTCGCGCAAAGTTGTCGCGGTACTCCGCCAGGCTTGCGCCTTCTGGGGCCACGTCGGTGTCGTGGAAGCTGTAGTAGTCGATGCCCAGCTTGGAGAAAAACTCGAACGCCGCTTCGGCCTTGCCGCGTGCCACTTGCAGGGCTTCCCCCGGTTGCTGCCAGGGCCGCTGGAAGGTGCCGGAGCCAAACATGTCACTGCCGGGCCAGACAAAGTTGTGCCAGTAACACGCGGCCATCCGCAGGTGCTCGCGCATCGGTTTGCCGAGGATCAGCTTGTTTGCATCGTAGTGCCGGAAGGCCAGGGGAGAGTCGCTATCGGGGCCTTCATAGAGGATTTTTTCGACCGCGGGAAAGTAGGGCATCGCCAGATCCTTGTTGTTATGAGTGCACGTTAACCTTGCCTCGATACTAGCAACGGCCCCCGGCCAACCGATTATGAAAATCACCAGAGCAGGGTTCGATTTTGAGTGGTTTTGCGCGCATAGTGGCTCGACATATCGCATGGAGCCGCCCCTGTGAAAACTGTCCCGCCTGTGCACCGGATTGCCCTGCTGTTCAATGGCAACAAGATCTACGATCGCGGCATCATCACCGGGATCGGCAACTACCTGAGCAGTACGCGGGTGTCGTGGGATCTGTTCCTGGAAGAGGACTTCGTCTGCCGGCTCAAGGGTATCGAGCGCTGGCATGGCGACGGGATCATTGCCGACTTCGACGACCCGGCGATGGGCCCCGCGTTGGCGGGTGTGCATGTGCCGGTGGTGGCGGTGGGCGGGTCTTATGAGGATGAGCGGGCTTACCCACGGCATACTCCGTATGTGGCCACTGACAATTTTGCTTTGATCAAGCTGGCCTATGAACACCTGATCGAAGCCGGGCTGACGCGCTTTGCCTGTTTCAGCCTGCCTGAAGCCGATATCAACCGTTGGGCCCAGGAGCGCGAAAAAGCCTTCCGCCGCCTGCTGGAGCGCGATGGCTTGCCGGTGGAGGTGTATCGCGGGCTCGGCACCAGCGCGCCGCTGTGGGACTCGGCGGTGGAACAACAAATTGCCTGGTTGCACAGCTTGCCCAAACCCATCGGCATCATCGCGGTCAGCGACGCCCGTGCCCGCCAGTTGCTGCAGGCCTGCCTCACCGCCGGCATCCCGGTGCCGGAGCAAGTGGCACTGATCGGCATCGACAACGACCCCTTGACCCGCACCCTGACCCGTGTACCGCTGAGCTCGGTGATCCAGGGCACTGAAAAAATGGGCCGCACCGCCGCGCGCCTGCTGCACCAGATGCTGCACGGCATGCCTTCGGCAGGCAGCCAGATCCTGGTGCCGCCGGAAGCGGTCAATGTGCAGACCTCAAGCCTGCACCAACCCCTCGGCCATCCCTACGTGATGCAAGCGCTGCATTTCATTCGCCAGTACGCCTGCCAGGGCATCAAGACCGCCCAGGTCGCCAACTACGTCGGCGTGTCGCGGTCGTCCCTGGAAGCGCATTTTCGCAGTGAACTGAACCGCAGCGTCCACGATGAAATCCTGCGCTTCAAACTCGCGGCTGCGGTTTCCAGCCTGGAAAATACCAGGGCCGCGATTGCGGATATTGCCTATGACTGCGGGTTCAAATCCGCCCAGTACCTGCACACGGTGTTCAAGCGCGAGTTCGGGTGTACGCCGAGGGAGTACCAGGTGGGGCAGGTCGAGCGCGATTCGAGCGATGTCATTTCTTTGTCGCCTTGAGTCCCTATTTTGTCCTGAGCTTCGCTCCAGAACTTCAAGGGATTGAATCGTCTTATGCCGACTCTTACACGCAGAACGTTGTTGCAAGCAGCTGCCATCGGATCCGCCTACACCCTGTTGCCCGACTCCATTCGCCAGGCCCTGGCGATCCCCGCCAACAACCGCACCGGCACCCTGATGGACGTCGAACATGTGGTGATCCTGATGCAGGAAAACCGCTCCTTCGATCACTACTTCGGCACCTTGCCGGGTGTGCGCGGGTTCAGTGACCGCTTCACCATTCCACTGCCGGGCGGGCACCGGGTGTGGGAGCAGCAGGGCGTTGGACGGCGGATCCTGCCCTATCACCTGGACAGCTCCCGTGGCAACGCGCAGCGGGTCAGCGGCACGCCGCATTCCTGGGTCGATGAGCACGCCGCCTGGAGCAGCGGCCGGATGAACGCCTGGCCAACGTTCAAGACACCCACCTCGATGGGTTACTACCGTGAGCAGGAAGTGCCGTTCCAGTTCGCCCTGGCCAACACCTTTACCCTGTGCGACGCCTACCACTGTTCGGTACACGCAGGTACCAATCCCAATCGGCTGTTCCACTGGACCGGCACCAACGGCCCGACCGGTGCGAATGTGGCGGCGGTGGTCAACGAATGGGACGGCCCCGGCGCGGTGGGCGTGGGCTACACCTGGAAAACCTATCCCGAGCGCCTGGAAGAAGCGGGTGTGAGCTGGAAGGTTTACCAGTACCTGCCGGATAACTTTGGCGACAACCCCTTGGCCGGGTTTCGCCAGTTTCGTGCGGCCAGCGTCGCGGCCGGCAACCCCGCCGTGCCACCGAAAGACTTCAAGGATTTTGTGCCCTACAGCGATCAACTGAACGCCCGCGTGCCGTTGTACAAAGGCAACGGCAACACCCTGCCGGCGGTCAGCGGCAGCGACCTGGAATCGATCATCCAGGGCTTTCGCAAGGACGTGAACGACGGGCGCCTGCCACAGGTGAGCTGGCTGGTGGCGCCGGCCGATTACTCCGAACACCCCGGGCCTTCGAGCCCGGTGCAGGGTGGCTGGTTCACCCAGGAAATCCTCAAGGCACTGACCGCCAACCCGGACGTGTGGAGCAAGACCGTGCTGCTGGTCAACTACGATGAAAACGACGGTTTCTTCGACCACGTGCCGTCGCCGTCAGCCCCGTCCAAGCGCCTGGATGGCAGCTTTGCCGGAAAGTCCACGGTGAAGTTCGACAGCGAGATCTTCACCCACCCGGCACCGCCCGGCTCTAGCCAGCAACCCGCGCCGGACGGCGGGGTGTACGGGCCCGGGCCGCGAGTGCCGATGCTGGTGCTGTCGCCGTGGAGCCGTGGTGGCTGGGTCAATTCCCAGGCGTTTGATCACACCTCCGTGCTGCAATTTCTGGAGAAGCGTTTCCACGTGCGCGAACCCAATATCAGCGCCTGGCGCCGGGCGGTGTGCGGCGACCTCACCTCGGCCTTCAACTTCGTCAACCCCAACACCGAGACCCTGCCGCCGCTGCACACTATCAGCCGCCAGGCCGCCGACTCCCTGCGTCAACGCCAGGAGCAACTGCCCCAGGTCGCCCTGCCGACGGTGGGCCAGCAACAGGCGCCGTTCCAGGCGCGAATGGCGCGGCCATCCCGGGCGCTGCCGTACCAGTTGAACGTTGAAGGCTCGGTTGACCGTCGCGCCAGTTCGGTGAGCCTGGACTTCTTCAACAATGGCGAACAGGGCGTGGTCTTCCACGTCTACGACCGCCTGCACCTGGACGAGGTACCGCGCCGCTACACGGTGGAAGCCGGCAAACACCTCAGTGACACCTGGCAAGTCGCGGGCGCCTACAAGCTCTGGCTGTTGGGGCCGAATGGGTTCCACCGTTCGTTCAAGGGGCACCTGCAGCGTCGCGAGCCGGAGTTATCCCTGGCGTATCACGGTGACACCTTGCTGCTGACCCTGGTCAACCCTGGCAAGCGTGCGGCCTCAATCACCATCGAGCGTTGCCCTTACACCAGGCAGGGGCCGTGGCTGCTCGAGATTGCGGGCGGCGGTCGTGTGCAGCGCACGTTCTCCTGCCAGCCCAATGGAGGCTGGTATGACTTCAAGCTACGCGACGAGCATGGTTGGGTGCGGCGGGTGGCGGGGCGAATCGAGACGGGGGCGCATAGCATCAGTGATCCGTTGATGGGCAAGCGTGTGTGAAAGGCTGTTGATCTGCGGGGTGATTTCGTGGGCTTTTTCCCTGTTTTGTGTAGGAGCAGGGCTTTCTCCCCATGCAGCGCTTGAAACGCCACCCCTCTGGGCCATAGCCTCACGCTTTTCCTGACACTGAGGCCCGGCATTGGGTAAGCGAAAAACGGTTTGGCCCACGGAGCGGGAAGTTCGACTGCGCTTTATCCTGCTGGCAATCATTGAAACGGCCTGTATTCGAGGCGTTCCCATCGAACGCCTGCTGCTTTCATACCTACTGTTGCGCAACAAGCCGACCCAGGAGCAACTTTGGGAGGCCATCAGCGATTGCCTGCTCCTCGATGAGATGCGTGGCTTTCGATTTGAACCCGGGTCGGAAGCCGATCGGTTGATGCGCAAGATCAGCAGCGAAATCAATCAGTCCTGACGAGCCACCAGCGCCGGCGTGCGCGGCGGCACCAGGCGCTTGCTGCCCGTCGACTCATAGGCCGATGCCAATCGCAGCAGCGCCGAATCGTCATACGCCCGGCCGGCAAATGTCAGCCCCACCGGCATGCCGATGTCGGCCATGACGCCCATGGGCACCGTCACTGTCGGCACGCCCAAATGGCGGATGGCGAGGTTGCCGTTGGCGACCCACACTCCGTTGCTCCAGGCGATATCCGCCGACGCGGGATTCACATCCGCATCCGCCGGACCTACGTCGGCGACTGTCGGAAAAATCACCGCATCCAGCCCCAGGTTATCCATCCAGTCTTCAAGGTCGATGCGTCGTGTCTGTTCCAGGCCGCGCAGGCCGTCGGGCACGGTGCTGATCCTGTCCCACGGCGTGATGCCGCGCTCGGCCATGCGCACGTATTCGTCCATGCCGGCGGCCAGGTCGTCTTCGCGGTTGGGCAGGGTGCCGGGGTCGTGGGGGAAGATCTTCGGGCCGTCGACATCCGCCAGGCGGTTCAGCGCAGGGTCGCCGTTGGCCCGCAGGAAATCATCGAACGCCCAGGCCGATAGTTCCCACAATTCATCGTGGAGGAATTCCTTGGAGACCAGGCCTCGGGTAAACACTTTCGGTGCGCCCGGGCGATCGCCTTCGCAATTGGAGACCAGCGGGAAATCCACCTCGACCACTTCTGCGCCGGCGGCTTCAAGTGCCTTGCGCGCAGCTTCCCAGAGCTCGATCACCGAGGCCCGGGTTTTGATTGGCTGGCCGGTAGGGCCGCCGATTCCCGGGGCGTCGCTGGTGCCTGCCTCGGGGTCGGCGTTGATGTACATGCGCGGCACGCCGAAGCGTTTGCCGGCGAGTGCATCGCCGGTCGCGGCCAGGTCTGCGTAGGACTGCGGGCGTACCGAGGCGACGCCGGGGATTGGCACCCAGGGTTGCATCCGCCACAGGTCGCCGCGTGTGTCGGGGTCTTCTGCGACCACGACGTCGAGCACTTCAAGCAGGTCGGCCATGGTCCGGGCGTAAGGCACGACCACGTCCATGGTCGGGGTCAGCGGCCAGTTGCCGCGCACCGAGATCACGCCACGGGACGGGGTGTAGGCACACAGGCCATTGTTGGACGCCGGGCCGCGCCCGCTGGACCAGGTTTCTTCCGCCAGGCCAAACGCCGCGAAGCTCGCCGCAGTGGCCGTGCCGGCGCCGTTGGAGGAGCCCGAGGCGAACGGTGCGGTGAGGTAGTCGGCGTTGTACGGGCTCTCGGCCCGGCCATACACGCCGCGCTGCATGCCGCCGTTGGCCATCGGCGGCATGTTGGTCTTGCCCAGGCAAATGGCGCCTGTTGCCCTCAGTCGCTCGATGGTGAACGCATCGCGGTAGGCAACCAGGTTCGCGAAAGCCGGGCTGCCGGAAGCGGCGGTGAGGCCCTTGACCAGGTAGCTGTCCTTGGCCGTGTAGGGAATGCCGTCGAGCGGGCCCAGGGTTGTGCCGCTGGCCCGGCGTGCGTCGGATGCCCGGGCTTCCTCCAGCGCTTGCGGGTTGCGCACCACCACCGCGTTGAGCGCGGTGGCAGTCGTGGGGGCGTCGTAGGCGTCGATCCTGGCGAGGTAAGCCTCGACCAGTTCAACCGCCGTCGTCTGGCCGGATTCGAGCGCAGTGCGCAGCTGGGCAATGGAAACTTCGGTTACTTCGATCACGTGGTTATCGCCGGGTGCAGAAAAGGGGGAGGGCTTGAGTGCTGACTCAATCCAATCAGTGAAAGTAGCTTACTGATAGATTTTTCATAGCGCCAGAGAATGGCATCCCTTACTGTGGCGCCTCAATTTCCTTATCGATAACGGTGCTGTTTATGTCCGATGAAGTGCGGCTTGTCGTCATCATCAATACCCAGCCTGGCCGGGGTGCGGACCAGTTGGCGGCCTTTGCCGGGCTCGCTCCGCTGGTCCGGGCCGAAGCCGGTTGCATCCAGTACGACCTGCATCCGGTCGAGGGCAACAGCGACAGTTTTGTGTTGATCGAGACGTGGGCTTCAAAGGCGGCGCTCAAGGATCACCACGCAGCGCCGCACATGCTGGAAGCCGCGAAGCACAACCCGACATTCCGTGCGGGCCCCTCCAACGTATTGGTGCTGGAACCTGCCGTCCAGGCACGTTGACTTCAACCCGGCAGCTCAAGGGGTTATCATTGCCCCTTCATTTTTTGCTGCCCGGAAAGATTTCGATGTTGTTTACAAGGACTGTCATGGCGAGCGCACTGCTCGCCGTTCTGGCCACCCAGGCCCATGCGTCCAGCCTGGACCTGACCTACGAGGCACCTGTCCTCAGCGCTGTACCGCTCACGCCGCAGGCTGAGCCCAAACCGCGCTTTCCGGTCAAAAGCCTTGCGCCGGTGACCGTGGAAAACAGCTGCACCGGCCGCGAGTGCACCTACGAAGGCGACATCAGCCTGCCCCGTGAGGAGCAGACTGTGCGGCGCATTTCCATCGGTATTCAATAAAGCCGGCTGGCGCCTCAGACAATCCCATACCGGGGCGCCGGCTTGCCTGTTTGCGTGGCCGCAAACAGCGCACCACGCGCCGCATCATAGGTCTCCCACAACGAACCATCGGCCACCGACGGCCAGGTGATCGTCTCACCCTGATCCAGCCCGGCCAGTGCCGCGTCCACCAGGTTTTCGGTGGTCATGACCGACTCCTGTTCCAGGGCGGAAAGCGGAATGCCCGACGCGTCCCAGATCTCGGTAGCGGTGGCTGCCGGCAACACGATCTGCACCTTCACCCCGGTTTCCGCCAGTTCCGATTGCAAGCCACGGCTGAATGCCAGGACATAGCTCTTGGTGCCGCTGTACACCGAGCTGACCGGCAGCGAGTGCACGCCCAACACCGATGCCACGTTGATGATCAAACCTTCATTGCGCACCAGCATGCCCGGCAGCGCCGCGTGGGTCAGGCGGGTGAGGGCGGTGATGTTCAGGGCGATCTGGGTCGTGGAATCCTCGACCGAGGATTGAGCCAGCGGATGCAGGCGGGCCAGGCCGGCGTTATTCACCAGCACCTGGATCGCCGGGTTGCCGGCGAGCAGGCTTTCAACACGGGCCAGGTCCGCGGGGTTTACCAGGTCGGCGCCGATGGTCTGGACCTCGCGCCCGTAGGCTTGAGTGATCTTCGCCGCCAGGGCTTCGAGGCGGTCTTCACGACGGGCGACCAGGATCAAGTCGTAGCCACGGGCTGCCAATCGGTCGGCATACACGGCGCCAATACCTGAAGAAGCACCCGTGATCAGGGCAATTTTTGTGGAAGCAGGGATCGACATGAACGGCTCCAATAGATGAGTACTCAACCAATATTGTTGAGGGCTCAAGTTATAGGCTTGGCGTTTGTCCTTGTCAATGGTTTAGTACTCAATCATTCTACCGGCATGGAGGATCTGAAAATGCCAACACACAAGACTGACAAGCCTGATGCCCGTGCCGACCTTTTGAGCCTGCTGGGGGACGTGGCGTGCACCAACAACGCACTGCGCCGTGCCGCCCGGCGGCTGGGCCAACTGTATGACGAAGCGCTGGCGCCGATTGGCCTGAAGGCTACGCAGGTCGGCTTGCTGGGTGAAATCGCCCGGTGGGCGGCGGTGGATGAGCAGGCAGGGCCGACGTTGCAGGAGCTGGCCGGACGCCTGGCGATCCTGATGTCGGCGCTGACCCATGCGATGAAGCCGCTGGTGCGCGACGGGATTGTCGAGCTGCGCCCGGATGCCCTGGACAAGCGCACCAAACGCTGCGTGCTCACGCCCAAGGGCGAAGCCCTGTTCAGTGAGGCGCTGGTGTATTGGGCGGCGGCCAATAACCGGGTAGAGGAGGTGCTGGGGCATGATTCGGCCGCGCAGCTGCGGGGCATGGCAGACCATGTCGCCTCCGAAGAATTTCTGGCGGACTACAACAGCCGATCCGCGCAGGCATAAGTCAGATCCTTTGGTTATTAGACAGGCGCCGTTCGCCCATCCGATGCTGGGCCCCTCTCGATCAGGGGCTTTCCATGACCACTCAACGCCAACTGAAGCTGGGCGCGTTCATGCGTCCGGTCAGCATCCACACCGGCGCCTGGCGCTATCCCGGCGCTTACCGTGACGCCAACTTCAACTTCACGCACCTCAAGCAGTTTGCCCAGACCCTGGAGAAAGCGCGTTTCGATGCGTTCTTCATGGCCGACCACCTGGCCCTGCTCAACATGCCTATCGACGCGTTGAAGCGCAGCCACACCGCCACCTCCTTCGAACCGTTCACCTTATTGTCGGCCCTGAGCCAGGCCACCGAGTACATCGGCCTGGTAGCCACGGCCTCGACCACCTACGACGAGCCGTTCCACATTGCCCGGCGCTTTGCGTCCCTGGATCATTTGAGCAACGGCCGCGCCGGCTGGAATATCGTCACCACTGCCAACCCGGATGCGGCGCAGAATTTCGGCCTGGAGCAGGCCTATGCCCACGACGAGCGCTACGCCCGTGCGCGGGAGTTCTACGATGTGGTCACCGGGCTCTGGGACAGTTGGGCCGATGATGCCTTCATCCGCGATGCCGACAGCGGTGTGTACTTCGACCCCGACAAGCTGCACACCCTCAATCACCAGGGCCGCTACCTCAATGTGCGCGGCCCGCTGCACATTGCCCGCCCGGTGCAGGGCTGGCCGGTGATCGTGCAGGCCGGCGCCTCGGAGCCCGGCCGGCAATTGGCGGCAGAAACCGCCGAGGTGATCTTCGTGGCGCCCGGCACGCTTGAGGAGGGGCGTAAATTCTATGCCGATATCAAGCGCCGGATGCTGGCGGTGGGGCGGCATCCCGACCATCTGAAGATCTTGCCCGGGGCGTTTGTGGTGGTCGGCGATACGCTGGAAGATGCGCGGCGGATTCGTGCGCATCTCGACAGCCTGGTGCATTACGAAAGTGCGATTGCCTCGCTGTCGATCGCGCTGGGTACCGACGCGACGAAGTTTGATCCCGACCAATACCTCCCGGCGATTCCCCAAACCAACGCCAGCCAGAGCTCCCGCGAACGGGTACTGGCGCTGGCTGATCGCGAACAGTTGACGGTGCGCCAATTGGCCCAGCGTCTTGGCGGTTATGCAGGTCTCTCGTTTGTCGGCACCGCCCACAGTATTGCCGATGAGATGCAGCAGTGGCTGGAAGAAGAGGGCAGCGATGGCTTCAACATCATGTTCCCGTGGCTGCCGGGCGGGCTCGATGACTTTGTGGCCAGGGTGGTGCCCGAGTTGCAGGGGCGCGGGATCTTCCGGCGCGAGTACGAAGGCTCTACCCTGCGGGAAAACCTCGGACTGCCGCGTCCGGCGAACCGCTTCTTCGCCGAATGAGCGGGTATTTCTACCGTGGTTAGATCGTTTATTTCCTTCTGATTGGGGGCCATTCCCCAATCGCATATCCATCGCGCCGGTTTGGCCCTGATAGCGGAGCCGGCCGGCGTGATCACGCCAAAGCATCTGTCATCGCGGAATTATCCGCTGCCGCGCCCCGGGAAATCCCCATGCAGCGTCTATTCCTGCTGCTGGGCCAGCGTCTTGCGTCGTTGTGCGGCCTCTCTAGAATCGGCCCCAGAACTTACTCATTTCCTGTCGATTACGGAGTTTCGAAGATGATGAACGCCATGCAGATGCCAATGAACAACGCGATGCCGATGATGCCGATGATGGGCATGCCGATGATGATGGCAACCATGACCTGCAAGATGACCGACGAGGCCATGATGTGCACCATGAAGCCGGCCGTGGGCATGGACATGGCGATGTTCAAGAATAACGCCGAAATGATGGCGATGATGATGAACTGCGGCATGCCGATGATGATGCAGTGCGCCAACATGTCGATGATGTGCATGTCTGAAGACGGCATGGCGATGATGAACAGCATGTCGGCCATGAACATGCCGATGATGATGCCGATGGGCATGCCTATGCCGATGATGAAGTGCGTCATGGAATGCAAGATGGAAGCCGACTGCATGACCTGCAAGATGATGCCGATGCCTGGCATGAGCATGGACATGATGAACAACTGCTGCATGCTGATGATGAAGATGATGAACGACTGCGCCATGCCGATGATGATGAGCTGCAACGGCATGCCGATGATGTGCTGCACCTGCTGATTGGTTTGGCGTGAAATCAAAAAGCCCCGGCGAGTGCCGGGGCTTTTTGCGTTTCAGTCCAGGCGCTCCGGGTAGGTGATCACCAGGAACGCCACCGCCTCACTGTCTGCGGGGTTGCGGTAGCGGTGGGGCTGGTCGGCGTAGAACAAAATCGAATCACCGGTGGACAGCAGGTAGCGTTCCTCGTTGACGCTGACTTCCAGCACGCCCTGAGCCACCACCAGGTTTTCCTGGATCCCGGGCCCGTGACCTTCTGAAATTTCCTCGCCGAGGGCCTTCAGGCGTATCTCGTAGAACTCCGACTGGCGCGCCATATCGTAGGGAAACAGCGCCCGGCTGATGAAGCTGCCATCGGCACTCACCAGGCGTTTGCTCTGTTGCGCCGGCAGCAGCTCAACCCCTTCGAACGCTCGATTTTCCAGGAACGCCGCCACCGACACTTTCAAGCCTTTGGCGATCTTGCACAGCACCTTGATCGACGGCACGCTGCGCCCGGACTCGATCTGCGCGAGCATCGCCCGGCTTACGCCGCAGTTGCGCGCCAGGGCATCCAGCGACAGGTAGCGTTTACTGCGCAGGCGCTGCAAGTTCTGCGCGACGCACTGGCCGATGGCGTCATCGTCGCCGCTGTTGCAGTCCTTGGGTTTGGTGGGGAGGTCGGGCACTTCGGGTATCGCGTGCAGGAAATTCATCGCCTCACGCCCGGCGGGTATCGCTGGACGTGGTGACGTGTGCGGTAAACAGCGCGACCCCGGCCCGTGCCGCATACATCGCCCACATCAGTTCAGCCGCTGCGCGAGCCTGGCGGCGTTTGCGGTGGAGGGTGAAATCGATGACGGTGGCGGATGTTTGCATGACGTAAATCTCTGGGGACTCAATGGCTCTACAGTAATCGGTGCCGCTTATTTCCATAAATACTGAGTTTGCATTTGGTAATTCTATTTTGGACTTAACACCAATGGGGGCCTGTGCGTTCATCAATGGTGACCCGCCGCGCTTCACGGGCTTCCCACCACAGACCTTGTGCCGGACCGAGCCCGTCGCAAAAACGAATTCCAAGGATTTACCCCCATGCCCCCCGCGTTTCCGTTCACCTCCCGAAAAGCCTGGCCCTTGCTGGGCTTTGGCGCCGCCCTGAGCTTCAGCCCTGTTTCCCAGGCCGACGACACGCTGCAACTGGCCCCCGTCGAAGTCAGCAGCGCCGAACTCAGCGCCGACGAACTGGCCGAGGTCCAGCTCAAGAGCGTGCCCGGCGCTACCAACTACATCGACATGGGCAGCGTCGATCAGGGGCGGGTGAGCACCAACGAGGACGTATTCAAGTACCAGGCCGGTGTTTATGCCAAGGCGGCAAACAACGAAGGGGTCAAGCTTTCGATCCGTGGCTCGGGTATCAACCGGGGCCCGGGCGCCCACGCTTCCGGCCTGTATGAAACCTTCGACGGCCTGCCACTGACCGGCCCGGGTGGCACGCCCTACGAACTCAAGGACCCGTTGTGGCTCAGCCGCGTTGAAGTGCTGCGTGGCGCCAACGGTTTTGACCAGGGCGCATTGGCCCTGGGTGGGGCAGTCAATTACGTGACCCACACCGGCTACGACGCGCCCAGGCTGCAAGTACGCTACGAAGCCGGCAGCCATGGCTACGCGCAGCGGGAGATCAGTTCGGGCCAGGTGCTGGGGGATGCCGACTACTACATCAGCCTCACCGACTCGCAATACGACGGTTTCCAGAACCACAGCGCCGGCAGCGGCAAGGGCATCGCGGCCAACTTCGGCTACCGCTTCAACCCCGACCTGGAAACCCGCTTCTACTTTCGCTACCGCGAAACCGACAACGATTCCCCCGGCAAACTGACCCGCGACCAGATCAGCCACGACCCGCGCGCCGCCGCCAGCCTCAACGTGGCGCGAGACTCGAAACGCACGCAACCGGGCTCGACCTGGATCGCCAACAAAACCACCCTGCACCTGGACGACAACGCCCGGGTCGAGGTCGGGCTGGCGTATCACGATTACCCGATGGACCTGCGCGAGGGCACCAACCGTCTCAAGGTTGCCTACACCGACGTCAGCGGCACCCTGAATTACATCCGCCAGGACACATTGTTCGGGCGTGACAGCAAGACCACCCTCGGCCTGCGCACCACCCAGGCGATGCCGAACAACGGCGGCTCGGAATTCGTGCGGATCCCCACCGACAATACGGCGGGCTACGCGCCCGGCACCAGGACCCGCGACTACAGCTACCTGGGTTCGGACAGCGTGCTGCATATCGGCAATGACCTGGAACTGCTGCCGGACCTGTGGCTGACCACCGGGCTGGCGGCGATCTACACCCGTCGTGAAACCGAAGTCAGCTACCCGCAGACCCACACACCCGTCAGCCAGCACGATTGGGATTACGCACCAAGGGTTGGCCTGCGCTACGACTTCAGCCCCCAATTGCAGGTGTACGGCAACCTGAGTCGCTCGGTGGAACCGCCCCATGCGTGGTCGATGATCTGGGGTTCCAACAAGTACTTCCCCGTGGGCAGCGGCCCGGCCAGCGGTTTGCAACGTGAAGGCGTGAAGCTGAAAAACCAGACCGCCACCACCCTGGAAGTCGGCGGTCGCGGTGAAGCGTGGTTCGGCCAGTGGGACCTGGCGCTGTACCGCTCCGAGGTGCGCCACGAACTGCTCAGCGTCGAAACCCAGGCCGCGACGTCCACCACGTCCGCAATAATCGCCGAATCCAACGCCAGCCCAACCGTGCACCAAGGCCTGGAGCTGAGCCTGATCAGCCCGCTGTGGGACGGGGGCCGCACGGGCCAGCTCGCCCTGCGCCAGGCCTACACCTACAGCGACTTCCACTACCGCAACGACGACCGCTTCGGCGACAACACCTTGCCCGGCATCCCCAGGCACTACTACCAGGCGCAATTGCGCTACAGCCACCCGAGCGGTTTCTACACCAGCCTCAATGGCGAACATTCATCGCGGGTCGCGGTGGACTACGCCAACTCCTACTACGCGGCGGCCTACACACTGCTCGGCGCGACGCTCGGGTACGACGCGCCGAAGCACGACTGGCAAGCCTGGGTCGACCTGCGCAACCTGACCAACCGGCGTTACGCGAACACCGTCACGCCGGGTTATGACGACAAGGGGCTGGATGTGGCGCGGTCGACGCCGGGGGATGGCATGGGGGTTTACACCGGGGTTTCCTGGAGCTGGCGTTAATCCGTAAAGTGTTTGATGTTGGCAGTGGGTGATTGCTGGCAAAGCGCACGTTCAGCGAACGAAGGCTGCATGCACCAGGCGCTGCAGCTGCGTTCGCTCCCACAGGCTCATCAGATCGAGCGGATTGGTGCCGTAACGTTGCCAGGTGTCCAGTGAACCTTGCCTGTTA
>Ga0247742_10000165_pt1 | contig 57416 bp, 55 predicted proteins | sample UWRJL208509C2_FD_180944 | JGI IMG/M metagenome (GOLD analysis project Ga0247742, IMG submission 180944) | Plant litter microbial communities from Arlington Agricultural Research Station in Wisconsin, United States - UWRJ-L208-509C-2 | ecosystem: Environmental > Terrestrial > Plant litter >...
CCCCATGAGCGCCGCGAAGGTTCATCGCCTGCCCGTGCAGACGAAGCGATCGAACCCGACCGCCGTCGAACCGCCGCTCACCCAGCGCGTCGCGCTGGTGAGCGGCGCCAATCGCGGTATCGGACTGGAGGTCTCCCGGCAGCTCGCATCGCTCGGCGTCACCGTGTTCATGGGCATGCGTCATCCGGGCAAAGGCGAGGCCGCCATCAAGGCGGTGCGCGACATGGGTGGCGACGCCTTCGCGATCAAGCTCGACGTGACGCGAACGGGCGACATCGAGGCCGCCATTGCAAACATCGACGGCCGTTTCGGGCGGCTGGATATCCTGGTGAACAACGCCGGCGGTTACTTCGATCACGATGCGCGTGCATCGAAGCCCAACCTCGAAGCCATCCGGGGGGCCCTGGACACCAACCTGCTCGGCGCATGGTGTCTTACCGCCGCCGCCGTGCCCTTGATGCAACGTCACGGTTACGGCCGTGTCGTCAACGTTTCAAGCGAGTGTGCCGTAAGCAACATGTGCGAGACGGCACCGGCTTACCGGATCTCCAAGGCGGCGCTGAACGCGTACACGCAGGTCGCCGCGCGCGAACTGGAAGGCAGCGGCATCCTCGTCAATGCGGTCTGCCCGGGTTGGACCGCCACGAGCCTGGGTGGCAGTGGCGGGCGTCCAGCGGCGGAAAGTGCGGAAGGCATCGTGTGGGCGGCATTGTTGTCCGAGCGCGACGCCGCGAACGGCGCCTTTTTCAGGGATCGTGCAAAGGTCGCCTGGTAGGAATGTCGACTACGGCTGGCCTGCCGCGATCCGGCGGGCCTTTTCATAGAGCGAGCGCGCCTTCTCCTTGTCGCCCTTCCTCTGGTACGCCTCCGCCAGACTGTCCCATGTATTCGACGACTGCGCGAACAGCCGCGTGTTGAGCGTGAATACCCGGATGCAGGCGTCGATGCCCAGGTTTTCGCAGATCGTGTAACCACTGGTATTCACCGCCCGCTCCAGGTCCTTGCCCTTGAGCGGCGTTTGCTTCCCGAGCGTTCGCTCCATGGCTTTGATCGTCGCATCGGTCGGAGCCGCCAGCGCAAACGCGATCATGCGCTCCTGCAGCGCTTCCGCCGGAAAGTCGTCAGGAGCCGTGGCTGCCATCGCGCTATCCACCAGCACACGTGACCAGACATTCCTCGCGCTGCCGCTGGTCAGATAGATGACGGTGTACCTGTCGCCATCGACGCCACCTTTGAAGAGGACGCGCACCCTGACCTTGGTACCCCCGTCGTGCCCGACGTTCCAGTAAAGGTCGCTGGTGCCGTACTCCCAGCCGCTGGCGAACTCGCCGCTGCCGCCGTTTGGCAGCACGGGCTTCCGCCATAGCTTCGTCATGGCAGCCTTGGAAAGCAGCTCACCCCGTGCCACCGCGCCGAGGAAGCTGCCCATATCCTCCACCGTCGAAAACAGGCCTGCGTGCCCGTAGCCATACATCGGCCACGGCACGGATGGATCCCGTTCCAGTACGCCGTCCTTGCCGATGTATTCCTCGACCGCCCGGTCAGCGGGCAGGTGGGAGGCACCAAGGTAGGTTCCGTGCAGATCCAGCCGACGAACGATGCGATCGGCCACGATCTCCGGATAGGGCTTGCCGTAGTGCGTTTCCAGCAGCGCCGCGAGGACGACATAGTCGGTCTGTGTGTAGCGGGTCTGCGTTCCGGGTGGAAACTGCAACGGCTTGCCTGCCATGGCCGCGAACATCGCCTTCACCGTCACCGGGTACGGTCCGGACACATGGTCTTTGTCGAAGTACTCCGGAACACCCGAGGTGTGATCGAGGAAGTCGCGTACCGTGATGGCCTTCCAGCCGTCAGGGAGGTCCGTGACGTATCGACTGGCGGGTTGGTCAACGTCCACGTCGCCTCGTTCGATCAACTGCATCACCAGGGTATTGGTGAACAGCTTCGCGACGGAGTACATCTCGAAGACGCCATCGACGCTGGCGTGACCGCTCGCGCCTCGATACAGGACCTTGTCATTGTGGGTGACGAGTACAGCCTGGCCAGCGATGCCGTAGCGTTGCTCGTTGCGCCTGAGCTGCTCGGCGATGCGGGCGGCGGGTGTGTCGGAGGTGGCTGCGTGGACCGCCGGAAGAAGAAGCGCCATCGCAAGCGCCATGCCAAATCGAAACCCTTGATTCATCGATCACCAGCGAGAGCGAAGCACGTGCCCTTTCCCTACGCGGCACGAGACGTATCGCGGAGCTTAGGGAGACGGTCACGCAGCTGGCAACCCCGCAAGCCACCGGTTCACCGCACGGCGTTTGCTGCGCCGCCGCGTGCGAAAGCGGATGGTAGCGCTATCATTCGAGGACACGAAGGCCGGAGTCAGCCGTATGCTGTCAGCGAATTTCGAGGTGCACGACGAGCGCTTCCTGGGCCTCGTCATCGACAATGTGCACGTTGAACGCCTGTGGAGCGGGGCCCGTTGGTGCGAGGGCCCGGTATATGTCCCGGCGGGTCGCTACCTGCTCTTCTCCGATATTCCGAACGACCGTCTGATGCGCTGGGACGAGACCACGGGTTCGGTCGACGTCTTCCAGCAGGGCTGTGGTTACCAGAATGGGCACACCCGGGATGCGCAGGGCCGCGTGATTTCGTGCGAACACGGGGGGCGGCGTGTGATTCGTGGCGAGCCTGACGGTTCGACGACGGTGCTCGCCGCGCATTTCCACGGCCAACGCTTCAATTCCCCGAACGACGTGATCGTTGCGGCGGACGGTGGCATCTGGTTCACCGACCCCACCTACGGCATCGACTCCGACTACGAGGGCCATGCTGCGCGGTCGGACATCGGCGCCTCCCATCTTTACCGTATCGATCCCGCGCACGGCGGCGTCGAGGCCGTGGGTACGGATTTCGTTCAACCGAACGGCCTTGCCTTCTCACCGGACGAGCGGCTGCTGTATGTCGTCGATAGCGGCTTCTCGCATGGCTCGGCGGGGCCGAGGCACATCCGTGCCTTCGAAATGGTCGAAGGTCTGCATCTGGGTCCGTCGCGCGTGCTGGCCACGTGCGACAACGGCATTTTCGACGGGCTGCGCGTCGATGCACTCGGCAATCTGTGGGTAGGTGCTGGTGACGGCGTGCGCTGCCTGTCGCCGGAAGGCGCGTTGCTCGGCTGCATCCGCCTGCCGGAGACGACGTCGAATGTCGCCTTCGGTGGTGCCAAGGGAAACCGCCTCTTCATCTGTGCCACGCAAACCCTCTATAGCGTCTATCTCAAGGTATCGGGCGCGCGACGTCCCGCACTCAACAAGGAATCCATGGCATGAACACCGTTCTCGACGGGCGAACCGTCGTCGTCAGTGGCGCGGCCGGCGGCGTCGGCCGCGCTGTCGTCGCGAAACTGCTCGAACAGGGCGCGAACGTGTGCGCCACCGACCTTTCCCCGGGCGTAGTGGACCTGGAGCGCGATGGCCGCGTGGTGTCCGTCGCCGCCGACGTGACCAGGGCAGCCGACGTCGACCGCATCTATGCACTCGCGGAAGAGCGATTCGGACACGTCGACGTGCTGGTCAGCAACGCCGGCTATATCGTTTCCAAGTCGGCACACGAGACCTCGGAAGACGAGTGGGACAGCGTGATGAACGCCAATGCGAAGTCTTTCTTCCTGATGGCCAAGCGCGCGTTGCCGGGGATGCTCGAGCGTCGGTCCGGCGCGATCGTGGCGACAGGCTCGATCTCCGGCGTCGTCGGCCTGCCTGCGCAGGCCGCCTACTGTGCGAGCAAGGGTGCGCTGCTGCAGCTGGTCCGGCAGATGGCCGTCGACTATGCCGCTCATGGCATCCGTATCAACGCGGTCGGTCCGGGCTCGATCAATACGCCCTTCCTCACGCGTTACCTCGATGGACTGGACGATCCTGCCCAGGGCGAGCGTGATATCCGCGCAGCCCATCCGCTCGGGCGTTGGGCGGAACCGGAAGAGATCGCGGACGCGATCATCTACCTTGCGGGCCCCGGCAGTTCGTTCGTGACCGGCCAGATGCTGATGGTGGACGGCGGATACAGCGCCCGCTGACTATTCGGCGATGATGGCCTCGGTGAAGAAACCGGGGCCGCCGAAGTTGCCCGACTTCAATACCAGCCGCAGGTTCGCATGCCGCCGCCCGAGTGCCTGCAGCATGGGCACGCCCGGCGCGAGCTCGCGGCCGATGAGGAAAGCCTCGATACCGAGCCTGTCGACCACGGCGCCGGAGGTCTCACCGCCGGCAACGATCAATCGGGACAGTCCCTCATCGGCCAACTGTGAAGCGACCTCCGCGAGCGTTGCCTCGAGCAGTTCCGATACGCGTTGCGCACCATGCGTCGCCTGCAGTGTTGCGACACGGTCGGGAGAAGCGCTGGTCGCGACAACGGCTGGCCCCTCCGCGAGGTGGCGTCGCGCCCAGTCCACCACGGCCTTTACGCTCGTGGTGCCCGCGATCAGTTCCTCGGCGCCCAGACGCAGCACGGGCCACTCGTGTTCGGCCACATCCAGTTGCTCCAGGGTGGCCGCCGAGCAGCTGCCTGCGAGCACCAGGGAGCCACGGAGGTCGTCAGGCGCACGCATGACATCGACTTCGCCAGGACCTTGCCGGTCGGTCACGATGGCTCGCGCCAGGCCAAGGCCCATGCCGGAGGCGCCTGTCGATACGGTATCGTCCAGGGCCACGCGGCCGAGCACCTCGAGGTCGCCGTCTGTCAGGGCGTCGGCGATGACGCTGCCGCAGCCTTCACGTCGGAGGCGCGCGAGTTCAGTCCGGACAACGTCGTCGCCGGCACGGATAACGGCCAGCGACAGCAGGCCCACCGGTAGCGTGCTCTGCGCGCGCATCAGCCGTAGCAGGCTCGAATCGCGCATGGGGGTGATGGGGTGGTCCTTCAGGGGACTCTCGTCCAGGCGATCGGCATCTACGAACAGGTGCCCCTGATACACGGTCCGGCGGTTTCGCGGAAAGGCCGGGCAGACCATCGGCATAGCGCCACGACGTGCGGCAAGTGCCTCGGTCACCGGGCCGATGTTTCCCTGTGCGGTGGAGTCGAACGTCGAGCAGATCTTGAACAGTACGTGCGCGGCACCGTGCGCCCGCAGCCATGCGTCCGCGGCGAGCGATTGCTCCACGGCGACATTCGCAGCGATGGAGCGGCTCTTCAATGCGACGACCACGGCATCCACCTCGGGCAGGTCGATGCCATCGGGCGGTACACCGATCGTCTGCACCACGCGCAGTCCGTTCCCGGCGAGTGTGCTCGCGAGGTCGGACGCGCCCGTGTAGTCGTCGGCAATGGCTCCGAGATAGAGACTCATGCGGTTACCTTGGCGCCGTTCGCCCAGCGCGCAAGCCAACCCAGGCCGTCCTCCGTGCGACCGCGAGGACGGTACTCGCAACCGACGTGCCCGGTGTAGCCGAGGCGATCGAGCTCTGCGAAGAGGAAGGCGTAGTTGAGCTCCTCGTCGTCTGGCTCGTGACGCGAAGGTACGCTGGCCACCTGGACGTGTCCGAGTACGGACATGGCACGACGCAGGCGCGTGGTGACGTCCCCATGGATGATCTGCGCGTGGTACAGATCGAGCTGGAGCCTCAGGTTGGGCAAGCGGAAGTTCTCGATCAGCGCCAGCGCGGCGTCGACGTCGCTCATGAAGTAGCCGGGCATATCGCGACGGTTCACCGGCTCCAGCAGCACCTCGATGCCAAGCGACATGGCTTGTTCGGCGCACCACCGGATCGATTCACCGTACGCGCGCCAATGGGCTTCATCGTTCGGGGCGATGCCGGCCATCAGGTGCACGCGCGGCACACGCAACGCGCGGATGTACGGCGTCGCGCGCTCGAAGGCTTTACGAACGTCGCTGGCGCGCTCGGGAAGCGCGGCCATGCCACGTTCACCGGCGCTCCAGTCGCCCGCGGGAAGGTTCATGAGCACGACAGCAAGCCCGTTGCGCTCCACGCGCTCGACCACTTGTTCCACGGGGTAATCGTAAGGAAACAGAAACTCGACAGCGTCGAAGCCCGCGGCTGCCGCGGCATCGAAGCGATCCAGGAACGCATGCTCGTTGAACATCATCGTGAGGTTGGCTGCAAAGCGCGGCATGGGCGTGTCCTCAGGAGCGATCGGTCGGTGGGGCTGGCTCGCCCGGGAGGTCGAGCCCTGCGATGCGCGCGTAAAGGCGCGCCACGGAGGCATCGTCGTCGCGCCCCATACCGGCAGCAGAGGTCATCACGAACAGTTGCAGCGCGGCGCTGGAGAGCGGCACGGGGAAGGCACTGGCGCGGCCCATGTCGAGGACGATGCCGAGGTCCTTGACGAAGATGTCCACGGCGCTACGTGGCGCGTAGTCGCCGTCGATCATGTGCGGGACGCGATTCTCGAACATCCACGAATTCCCCGCGGACGCGGTGATCACTTCGTAGACCTTTTTAAGGTCGAGGCCCTCGTTGGCCGCGAACGCGATGGCCTCGGCCGCCGCGGCGATATGAATGCCCGCGAGCAGCTGGTTGACCATCTTGTATGCCGCCCCTTGGCCTGCGCTGTCGCCGAGTCGATAGACCTTGCCGGCGATGGCGTCGAGCACAGGCAATGCGCGTTCGAAGGCAGCCTCGCTACCGGATGCCATCACCGTCAGGCTGCCGTCCGCGGCTCGTTGTGCACCGCCGCTGATCGGCGCATCGAGGTAGTGGCGGCCCATCGCCTCGAGCTTTTGCGCCATTGCGCGGGCCCTGGCCGGCGCCACCGTGGCACAGGACACGAACACCCCGTCCGCCGCCATGCGTGAGGCGATGCCGTCCGGGCCGAACAGCAGCGCCTCGGTCTGGTCCGCGTTGACTACCACGCTGACGACGATGTCTGCCTTTGCGGCGGCAGCGGCGGCGGATGTGGCGATGTCGCCACCGAGCACGCTGAAAGCGCGCCGCCGGGCCTCACCGGGATCGAAGCCGGTGACCGGCGCGCCGGCGCGAAGAAGCGTCGCCGCCATGCCGAGTCCCATCGAACCGAGACCCGCGACGGCCACGCGGAGGCCCGTCCATCGATTCGATTCAGTCGCCGCCATAGTCACTCTCCAGAAGATTGTTTTGCTGATTGCGCTACCATCACGGAACCCACAGGAGCCGGTGCCATGAGCGAGTCACGCCTGCGCGAGCAGATCTGCCTCTTCGCCCGATCGATGTTCGAACGCGGGCTTACCCACGGCTCGTCCGGCAACATCAGCGCGGTGCTCGACGACGGTGGATTGCTCATGACACCCACCGACGCATCCCTCGGCTTCCTGGATCCCGCCCGCCTGTCACGCTTCGATGCGCAGGGCCGCTTCATCGACGGCGACAAGCCGACCAAGGAGGCGCCGCTACACAAGGCCTTGTATGAATCACGAGCCGGGTCGGGCGCCGTCGTCCATCTCCATTCCACACACGCCGTGGCGCTGTCGATGCTCCCCGGCCTGGATCCTTCCTCCGTGCTGCCGCCACTGACGCCGTACTACGTCATGCGCGTCGGCGACACGGCTCTCGTTCCTTACCATCGCCCGGGCGATCCGGCGGTTGCCGATGCCATCCGCGGGCTGGCCGGACGTTATGCGTCGGTCCTCCTTGCCAACCACGGTCCGGTGGTAGCCGGCACCTCCCTCGCCGCGGCCGTCAATGCGATGGAAGAGTTGGAGGAAACCGCGAGACTGCACCTTCTGCTTCGCGGCCTGAATCCCCGTGCTCTCTCGCCCGCACAGGTCGACGACCTTTCGCGCGTGTTCGGCGCTGGCATGGGTACGACGCCGCAAGGCGATCACTCCCACTGAATCACGCGGCACGGTCCAGCTGTCCGTGCAAGAGCTGCGCAACACGCTCCATGCCCAGCCGCGGACTGGTGAGCACCGGCACATCGAAAGCTATACCCGGCTTGTCGACGACGCGGCCCATCGAGACCTGTGCGAGCACGATCAGGTCAACGTCGCGTGTGAGCTCGCGTAACGCGCGCTCGACGATCGCGTCGTGCTCATCGGTGCGACCCGCCAGCAAGGCGTCGAAGGCTCCCTCACACAGCGCCCGCCTTACCTCGACCGATTTACCCGCGTCCCGGGCCACGCGCTCGATCAGGCGCGCGGTCGGATCGAGCGTGGTCTGTACCGTGGCGGCGACGCCGATACGGGCGGCACCGGCGACCGCGCGTTCGGCCATGGCCTGGTCGACCTTCAGTATCGGCACGGACAACAGCGGACGTACCGTGTCCGCGGCCTCACCCACGGACGAACACGCGTTGAGGATCAGGGTCGCGCCCATCTCCTGACCGATCATCATGTACTGCGCGAGCCGACGGGTGACCGCCGGCGTGACGTGACCGGCTGCCATCGTGTCCTTGAGCAGGCTGTCGTCGACCAGGTTGACGATGCGCACGCCTGGAAGCAGTTCCGGTCCCAGCGAACTCAGCGGTTGCACCGTCACCGGACCGGTGTGCACGATCACGAGCGTGGTTTGAGCAGGCATGTCAGTGTCCTCGTCGGGGTCAGGATTTCACGTAGCGGCGCCAGTTATGCGCCTCCTGGAAACCCAGTACGTCGCGGGTTTTGCGGTTGGAGAGCAGCGTCTCGTACTCGCCGAGCTCGCCTTTGACCGGCACGTTCGGGTAATAGCGGCGGAGCAATTCGGCCGTGGGCAGGTCCGACGACGCATCGTTATTGGCCGCGTTGAAGATCTGAAAGCCGAGCCCGTCCTTGCGGATACCGAGGTCGACGATCTGACCCAGGTCGCGCGCGTCGATGTAGCTCCACGCGATCCGCTTTCGGAAGTCGGGCCGGGCGAAGAAACCTGGAAAGCCCGCGTACTCGTGCGGTTCGATCACGTTGCCGATGCGGATGGCGTAGATATCCATGCCCGTACGGCCGGCGAAGGCCTGTGCGGTCTTCTCGTTGCATATCTTGGACAGCGCATAGCTGTCGCGCGGGTCGACCGGATAATCCTCGTCGAGTGGAAAGTATTCCGGATCGCGCGGGGTGTGGTTGAACACCAGGCCGTAGGTCGTCTCGCTGGAGGCGATGATGACCTTGCGGATACCGAGCTTGGCGGCAGCCTCGATCACGTTGTAGGTGCCCATCACATTGATGCGGTACACCTCGTTGTCCGGAACGATCATGATGCGCGGGATGGCGGCGAAGTGAACCACGGCATCGATGGGCTCGGGCGCCAGGTTCGGATCGAACTCATGCAGGCCGGTGTAGCTCGACAGCGCGTTGAATACCTGGCCCGAGTCCGTGATGTCCGTGATGAGCGTGCGGACGGCAGGGTTGTCGAGCGGCTTCGTGTCGAGATTGAGCACGCGATAGCCCTGGTCGACCAGGTACTGCACGACATGGCGACCGGCCTTGCCGCTACCGCCGGTAAAGATCACGCGTTTCATGGAAACTCCTTGGGGATGGGGGTCAGAACTTGTACTGGTCGATGTTCTCGGCGGTGAAGATCAGCGGTTCACTGAAGATGATCACCTTGTCCTTGACGGTGTAATTGCCCAGACCGGGCACCGAGAAGGTATCGTTCGGCTTGAGCGCGTTGTTGGCGGCGAGGCGGGCCACATGCATCACCAGCTGGCCTTCCTTCACCTCGTCCCACAGCGGGCTGGCCTTGATGATGCCCGCCTTGACGTACTGACGGATGGCATCGGGGTTACTGCAGCCGGTGACGAAGACCTTGCCGGTGCGACCGAGCTTCTGCACCGCTGCCGCCGCGCCGACGACCGACGCGCCGTCCGGTGCGATGATGGCGGCGACATTCGGGTGCGCCTGCAGGATATTGAGACCCGCCGTCAGTGACTTCGACGGGTCGGACTGACCGTACTCGGTCGTCACGATCTTCATCTTCGGATAGGCGGTCTTCATGTATGCCGTAAGGGCGCTGATCCATTCGTTCTGGATCGTGGCGTCCTTGGTCGAGGAGAGGATGGCCACTTCCGAATCTGCCGGAATGTACTTCGCCACGGAGTCCACCAGCGCCTTGCCGAAGGCCGGGTACTCGGTGTTCTGGATGAAGAAGTCACGTGCGTCCGGTGCCACGTCGCTGTCGTACGAAACCACCTTGATCCCCTGCTTCATCGCGCGCTTAAGCGCAGGCGCGAGCTGGGTCGGATTGTTCGAGGTAGTCGTGATGACGTCGAACTTGCGCGCGATGAGGCTGTTGAATACATCGACCTGGCCCTGCGCCGATGCAGTGACCGGGCCGGTATAGAGGAAGTCGATGTTGAGCGTCTTCGCCGCCGCCTCGGCGCCTTGCTGGTTCGCCTTGAAAACGGAGAGGCCAACGAGCTTCGGCACCATCGCGACCTTGATCCGTTTTGAGGTATCGACGGTCTGGGCGGCAGCGATGGAGGCGACAGCCAGGGTAGCGGCGGCTGCCAGCACGAGCATGCGACGGGCGTTGATCATGACTCCCTCCTGCAGATGGACGGCGACGCTCACGGGGCGTCGTGACGAGTGGTGTCGGGCACTGCGACGGCAGGCCGGCGGACGAGTGCGAGCAGGCGCTTGCCGAAGCCGCCGACCCGGGTACTGAAAATATTTCGCACGGCGATCGAGCCGATCAGGATCGCGCCGGTCAGCATGGAGGTCACCATGTCCGAGAAACCGGCGATGAGCATGCCCTGCCGCAGGAGGCCAAGCAGGAGCACCGCGATGATGACGCCGCCCATGCTGCCTTCGCCGCCAAAGATGCTGACGCCGCCGAGCACCACCATCGCGATGGTGGTGAGCAGGAGTACGTCGCCCATGTCGGCACGTGCCGCGCTGTAGTACGCGGACAGCACCAGACCGGCGAGCGCCGCCATCATCCCGCTGATGATGTACGCCGCAGCCAACACCCGCGGCACGCGGATGCCGGAGTAGCGCGCGGCTTCGCTGTTGTAGCCGACGGTGACGAGCTTGCGGCCGAAGGCGCTGCGTCCGACCAGCAGCCAGAACAGCACGGCGAGCGGGATAAACAGCAGCAGCTGGTACGGAACCTGGAAGCTACCCAGGCCGAGCGCACCCGAACCCAGGTTGTTGAAGGCTTCGGGGAAACCCGACGGTGGGGAGTCACCGGCAACGGCAACCGCGGCGCTCGTGTAGATGAAGCTTGTCGCCAGCGTCGCAATGAGGGGTTCAATGCGCAGGAAAACGATCACGGCGGCATTGATACCGCCGAGCACGCCGCCCATGACCAGGCCGAGCAGACCGGCCACCCAGATGTTCAGGCCCAGCGTCGCCCACAGTTGCGCGGCGACGACGGCGGCCAGGCTGGCGGTGGCGCCGACGGAGAGATCGATGCCACCGGTGAAAATCACCAGGGATAACCCGAGGGCAACGATGCCGAATGGCAGGAAGTTGCCCGTCATGCCGAGGAAGCCGGACAGGTCGTCGAAGAAGCCCGGCACACCCAGACCGAAGCCGGTCGTCACGATGACCAGCAGCACCAGCAGCGAGAACTCCCAGCCGCCCATGCCCAGGAATCGGCGGCGGCGTTTGGCCGTGGGAGCATCGGCCGCAACATGGGCGCCAATGCGCGGCAAGGCGCTCATGCGCGCGCTCCGCGGCGACCGATGCCCGCCTGGACCGCGGCGAGGATCATCAACCCCTCGCCCGCCGAGTACCAGATCGGCGGCACGTGCAGGAAGACAAGTGCGGTCAGTACCACCGAAAGGAACAGGCTGCCCAGCACCGTCCCGACGAGATTTCCCCGGCCGCCTGCGATGGCCGTGCCGCCGATGAGCGAAACGGCAATGGATTGCAGTTCGATGTGGTCGCCGGTGCCGGCGGTAACCGTTGCCGAACCCGTATAGCAAAGGAACATCAGCCCGGCGAAGGCGGCAAGGGTGCCGGACAACGCAAAGACGCGAACACGCACCCAGGTCACAGGCAAACCGGCCGCGTAAGCGGCGGACGCGTTGTTGCCGACGGCCAGCACGGCGCGTCCGAATCCTGTGTGCCGCAGCACGTACCAGCAGAGGGCGAGGACGACGAAGAGCACGATGACGGGTGTGGGAACCGGAAGAAAGCCCAGCAGATGTCCGTTGCCGAACGCGGCGAAGGCGGGAGGCACCGCGTCGACCTGCGTTCCGTCGGAGTAGAGGAACGTAAGCCCGCTATAGAGGCTATACGTGCCCAGCGTCACCACGATCGGCGGGATATCCATCGTCGCCACGAGCAGCCCGTTGACCGTGCCCAGGACCAGGCCGATGCCGAGCGCCAGCGGTAACGCCAGGGCCAGCGACAACCCATGGGTCTGCGCCAGGAGGCCGCAGACCATCGCTGCCAGCCCCAGGATCGGCGCCACCGAAAGGTCGATGCCCCGCATCGCGATCACCAGTGTCTGGCCCAGCGCCACCAGCGAGAGCACAACGGAGTTGAGCAGCATGAAGCGGAGGTTCTGTGCGCCGACGAAATCGTGGTTGAGCAGTCCGACGACTATCGTCAGGCCGAGCGTGACGGCGACAAGCGTCAGCTCCCGGGACATTGCAAAGCGCGGAGCCACGAGGCGGCGAGTCGACGGCATGGCCACGGTGCTCACGCGGCGCCCTCCACCTTCGAACGCCCCAGGTACGAGGCGCTTACCGCCGCCGGCGTGATCCCGGCGCCCGACAGTTCAGCAACGAGCTCGCCCTCATAAAGCGAAAGCACGCGATCGCACAGGCGCACCAGCTCTTCCGTCTCCGACGAAATCACCAGGACAGCCATGCCATCACGTGCCATCGCCTCGATCAGTTCGTAGATCTCTTCCTTCGAACCGACATCGACACCGCGGGTCGGCTCATCGAGGATGGCGACCCTGGGGCCGGTCGCGATCCATTTGCTGAAGACGACCTTCTGCTGATTGCCACCGGACAGCTCGCGCAGCGGCTGGTCCAGCCCGGCGCAGCGCACGCGGAAGTCACGTATGGCCGTGGCGCCGAGACGCGTCTCGTCCGCGTCGCTGAGCAGGCCTGCGGACTGGCGAACGCGTTCGAGCAGGCCGGACGTCACATTCTGCGCAATCGTCATCGACAACACGGCGCCGTGGCGCGCCCGGTCTTCAGGCACATAGACCAGGCCCTTGCGGATCAGGTCATGACAGGGCTTGCCCGTGACGGTTTCTCCGGCAAGGAGAACGCTTCCGCCCGTGGGCCGGCGAACGCCGAAGATCGTTTCCGCGATCTCCGTGCGACCGGCGCCGACCAGTCCGGCCAACCCAAGCACCTCGCCGCGACGAAGCTGGAAGCCGATGCCACGGAACGTCGGCTCGCTGGCAAGACCCTCGACTTCGAGCACGGTTTCATCGGTGGTATAGCTCGCTTCACGCCGTGGTATGTCGCGCAGCGTGCGGCCGACCATGGTCGAGAGCAACCGCGCGCGGTCGAAGCCGCCACGCTCCGCGCTGTCGACCAGCCGGCCGTCACGGAGGACGGCGATGTCGTCGCTGATTTCGAGCACTTCCTCGGTGCGGTGGCTGATGAAGCTCAGGGTGCAGCCGTCGGCGGCGAGGTGCCGCATGATCTTGAAAAGGGTCTCCACCTCGTGCGAGGTCAGCGGCGACGTGGGCTCGTCGAAGAGGATGATGCGACAGTCGTGCAACAGCGCCTTCGCGCACTCCACGAGCTGCAGCTGCGCGATGCTGAGGGTCTTGGCGCACCGGTCGATATCGATATCCAGATCGAGCATGTGCAGGACGGCTTGCGCACGGCGGCGCACATCCTTCCAGTCGACATGACGGAAGATGGCGCCGGCCATGGGCAGCCGGCCGAGGAACATGGTTTCCGCGACGGTCAACTCGGGCAACAGCATCGGCTCCTGTGGGACCAGGTGGATGCCGTGGGCGTGAGCCGCGTGGGGCGAGGCCAGGCGAAGCGGTTCGCCATTGAGCGTGAGTTCGCCGCCACTGGGCTGCAGTTGGCCGGCGAGGATGCGGAACATCGTGGATTTGCCAGCGCCGTTTTCCCCCATCAGGGTAAGGATGCGCCCGGGACGAAGGTCGAGATCGATACCACGCAGGACCTCGACGGGGCCGAACTGTTTCACGATTCCCCGCGCGCCCAGCCTGGCCTGCGGAGCGGCATGCTGGCGAACGGGGGTTCCGTCGTTCGGCGTAGCGGTGGACAACTGGATCACGACACCTCCGACCAACGCGTTGAGTGCGAGTGCCACGTGTTGCCGGACTATAGGCCCGCAACAATGGTAGCGCAATCATTTCAGGGCATTGATGTAAAAGGTTTTAATGACGCAGTGCACAATGATGCGTCACTCACGAGGGCTGGTCGCCCGCTGTCGTTTGCATCATCATCCCGCTTCAATCAGGGTGTTAGCGCGAACATCGAAGGAGCCGGTCAAGCCCATGAGTCCTGCCAAGGTCCCCGCCGAACGCACGGTGACACTCAAAGACGTGGCCGAGCATGCGGGCGTGTCGCCCATGACGGTTTCGCGCGCGTTGAACAAGCCCGACACGGTTTCCGATGCCTTGCGTACGCGCATCGGCGCGGCCGTCGACGCATTGGGGTATGTGCAGAACCTCGTGGCGGGCGCGCTAGCCTCGGCGGGTTCCAATGTCATCCCGGTGATCGTGCCGTCGCTTTCCAATACCGTGTTCGTGGAGATCGTCGCCGGCATCCAGGAAGTCGCCCAGGCCGCGGGCTTTCAGCTCATGCTGGGCAATACCGAGTACGACCTCGAGCGCGAGTACACGGCGGTGTCGACCTTCCTCGGCTGGTCGCCGCCCGGCATGATCATAGCCGGCATGCGACACCTCGATCGCACGCGCACCCTGCTCAAGCGCTGGGGCAAGCCTGTCGTGGAGACGATGGAGTTCGGCGCGCAGCCGATCGACATGAATGTCGGTCTTTCCCACTTCAAGGCAGGCGAGGCGATGGCCGAACACCTCGTCAAACGAGGCTACCGGCACATCGTCTTCGTCGGTTGCCGGATCGACGCCGACTACCGCGCAGCACAGCGGTACAAAGGCATGGACCGCATCCTGGCCAGGCACGGCCTGGCGCGACGCGAACCCCTGTCGTACGAGGAACCGAGCAATCCCGCCCGTGGTGGCGACGCCTTGATGGAAGTGCTGCAGATGAAACCGAAGGTCGACGCGATCTTCTTCGCCAACGACGATCTCGCCGTCGGTGCCATCCTGCGCGCGCAACGCGAAGGTATCGCCGTGCCCAAGCGAATTGCGATCGCCGGTTTCAATGGCCTGCCCTTCGCCAGCCTGGTCCAGCCCACGCTGACCACGATAGATTCACCGCGCCATGAAATCGGCCGCATCGCGGCCCAGCAACTCATCGAACGGATAGCCGGTCGCACCCCGGCCAGACGCCGCGTGGATGTTTCGTTCGAGATGCAGGTGCGCGAGAGCACCTGAGGCGGAATGTCGGCCTCAGCGCGAGATCATGTGCGCGAACCACTCCCAGCCGCGCAACTTCGCCGTGATCAGCTTCACGCAAGTCAGCATCGGCACGGCAAGCAAGGCGCCGGGGATGCCCCAGATCCAGCCCCAAACCAGCAGCCAGAGCAGGATGGCGACGGGGCTCAGCCGTGAACGGCGGCCCTGAAGCATAGGTGTGAGCAGGTTGCCTTCGATCGCCGTGATGCCGGCGAAGGTCGCCGCGGGCAACAAGGCGGGACCCAGTTCCTGGAAGTGCAGCACGCCAACCACCGACAGGATGGTCGTGGTCGTAATAGCACCTACGTAAGGAATGAAGTTTGCGATGGCAGCGACAGAACCCCAAAGCAGCGGATCGGGCACACCGTAAAGATAGAGCATGCCCGACGTGACCAGTCCGAGCGTCACGTTGATCGCCGCCGTCAGGAGCAGGTAGCTCGATACTTCGGTCTGGATGCTGCGCACGATACTTACCGTGTGCCGCTTGTAGGCGAATGTAGGCGATATCTCGACGGCTCGCCGGAGGATCTCGTCGCCATACACGAGGAAGAAGAACACCAGCAGCGCGACGGTAAGTACGCTGGCCAACACCTTCGGCGCGCCGGCGACGATGTCCCAGGCGGTGAAAGCGAAGTCGTTGTTGACCGCCGGTGCGTTGCGCGCGACCGTGCCGCCCACCAGATTCTGTGTCGCCCGGCTCGCAGCTTCGATCTGCTGTGTCATGGGCTTGATCTTCGGCGCAAAGGTGCGCATCGCATTCGGCGCTTCGTGAAACCAGTTCAGTGCAGGCGTCGACAGTGTCGCCACGGCGGAGACCAGGCCCACGCCGAGCAGCAGCATCACGGTGACGGCGGCGAACCAACGCGGCAGGCGCACGCGCGCGGCGGCAACCACGATCGGATTCAGCGCCAGGCCGATGAACGCGGCCAGCACCAGGGGGACCAGCAAGGACTTGCCTATCGCCACCGTGTAGACGGTGGCGAGCAGGATCATGCCGGTTAGCGAGATCCGAATCGCCCGCAGGTGCCGTGAAATGCGTCGCGTGCTGCGGCTACTACCGGGTTTGCGGCGAGACCTCGCCTCGGCCAGGGAGGACACTGCCACGCCCGGCGGCGACGCGGCCGGGTCCGGCACAGGCAACGGACTAGGGAACTCGCTCACGCGACCTCATCGGCGACATCGGCCGCACCGCCGGCGAGATCGCCGAGGAAACTGCCTGCCGCCATGGAGATCACTTTGCTGATGATGTCGGCGGTACCACCAGCAACAAGACCGCTAACTCCCGGGACCGCGAGCGGATTGATCTTGACGCTGCTCAGGAGCACACCGGAGCCGGCAGCGATCCCGAGCACGGTCAGCGGGTATTCGTAGCCCCGCGCGATAAGCGCGGCCGCGGGCTCAACGGTCTGCTGCCGCGCGATCGCGACCTCAGCCCGTGCCTTGGTGACCCTGGCCATGCTGCTGAAGATACCCATCGTTTAGTCCTCTGCCCTTAGCTCGCCTTCGGCCTTCCCCTGCTTCGCCGCTTCCCGGGCAAGGCTGGTCAGTTCAGCTCGAGAGGCGGGAAGGGTAAGCCAGTGCATGGCCCGGCGGAATACCAGGATGGCCACAACGAGCAGGGCCAGCTGTACACCTGCAAGCGCGGTGAGTGCCCAGGCCCATGAACCGAACCATTGGGCCAAGCCCCAACCGGCCAGCGCGAGGAGGGTAAATCCCAACGCGACCGCGAAGACGATGGCGGCCAGGCCCATGAACAACATCATGGTGATGCCGCTCCGGGCCAGGCTCAGCTCGGCGGCAATGAGGCGTAATTGGGCGCCAAACAGGCTCTTCAGCCCGATGCCCAGCTTACGCACGTCATCGAACCACGCAGGAATCTTTACGCCCGCGACCTTGGGCGCTTCCGCACCCGGTACGGGTTCATCCACCGCGCTCTGCCCCGAGGGACCGTCTTCCAACATGCGTCGTGCCCCCGGGGAGAAGTGGATCAGCTACGCAGGATGCGACCAGCGAGCCAGCCAGCGGCGATCGCCAGCGCGATGGACTGTACCGGCTTCTCACGAACATAGTCTCGGGCCGTGTCGAGCCAGTCGTTCGCCGTATCGACGGCTTCGCCATACGCTTCCTTGCCGCGTAGCTTGGCCTCTTCGGCCTTTTCAGCGGCGCGGGTGGCCCCGTAGGCTGCCTTGTCGGTGGCGTTATGCAGCGATGACTCGACCTTTTCCGCAGCGCGATCGACGGCGTCCTTTGTGCGGTCGATGGTGTCGGACGTGGCCTGCTTCACTCGCTCGGCGCTGGCGTCGATGCGCTCGGCAGCCGAAACGGTGTTCGCGGCGGCAGTCGCGGCGTTGGCGACATGGTCGGCGGGCTTGTTCATGACGAAGTTCTCCGGAAGCGGGATAGGACACGTTAAAACAGGAAAGGTGAGGTAGAGGTCATCGTTACCACGGCACCGCAAGGGGTGAAACCCCCTCGCGGCCGTATCGGCCGACCACGCAAAGAGTGGCACCACGGCGTTGGCGTCCATCGCAGGGGAACCCTTCCGTGCGACAAGGACGCCTCGCCAGCCCACTGCGACTAAACGCTACGACCGCGGAAGAACGAAATGATGGCCAGAATCAGGAAGATGACGAACAGGATCTTCGCGATGCCGGCAGCCGTACCCGCTATGCCGCCGAAACCGAATACCGCGGCGATGATCGCGATGACGAGGAAGACGAGGGCGTAATGCAGCATGGTCGGGTACTCCAGTGGGTGGATGGCGCGGAACCCATTTAGTCCCGGCCACCGCGCATGCCGCGTGAAGTCTCCTGGCCCCGCTCAAATGTCATTCAGCCTCGCGCTTCACCTTTTCGTCACGCCCTTACTTTCGGGTTGAGCGAGTAGGTGCCGGTAATCACGGCCTCGTCCACCACATGTCCCTTGATGACATCGCGCAGCTCGGCCAGTGAGAAGCCGTTTTCGAGCGGCACGGTGTCGACATCCAGTGCATAGACGTGGAAATGGTAATGATGCGCGATCGAATCGTTCCACGGCGGACAAGGGCCGTCGTAACCGTGGTAATGCCCTTCCATGTCGCGATCGCCCTTGAACCAGCCCGTGTAGTCGTTCAGCCCCTGGACCGAACCCGGAGGCCCGACCGGGTCCTTCTTGCCACGCGCCACGACGCCTTCCCCACAGGCACCCTCGCCCAGCTCGCGGCATTCCAGCGGGATGTTGGCCATCAGCCAGTGCACGAACTCCACGCGCGGAAGGTGGCGGGGAACCTCACGACCTTCCACGTTGACGTCGTCCGGCTTCGAAGGCACGTCCGTATCGATCACGGCGATGGCGAACGACTTCGCGGTCGCCGGCACCTCGGTCCAGGCCAGGTGCGGCGTGACGTTGCCCGCGGGCTTGATCGGCTCACCGATTTCCATGAACGCGTACGTGGCCGGGATGGGCTTGCCGTTCTCGATGCTGTCGCTTTTCAGGCGCATGGGGATCTCCTCGTTACTTCTTATAGGTGACGCGATAGATGACGCCGTTGTCATCGTCACTGATCAGCAGGCTGCCGTCGGGCAGTGGCTGGACATCGGCGGGACGGCCCGAGACCTGCTCGTTGACGAGGAAGCCCTCGACGAGCGGCTCGTAGCTGGCGACCTTGTTGCCGTTGAGGCGTACGGCCATGACGCGGTAGCCGGATTTCTTCGAGCGGTTCCATGAACCATGTTCGGCGACGATCACCGCGCCCTTGTAGCTCGCAGGGAACTGCTTGCCTTCATAGAAGCGCATGCCCAGGGAGGCGACATGGGCGCCGAGATTGAGCACGGGCGGGGTGTAATCCTTGCACGACTTGCCCTTGCCGAACTCCGGATCCGGCGTGTCGCCCTGATGGCAATAGGGATAACCGAAGTGTTCGCCGGTCTTGGTGACGTGGTTGAGTTCGTCGCTGGGCACATCGTCGCCAAGCTCGTCGCGGCCGTTATCGGTGAACCAGAGGGACTTGTCGCTTGGGCGCCAGTCGAATCCCACGGTGTTGCGGATGCCACGCGCCACGGTCTCGACGCCGCTGCCATCCGGATTCATCCGCAGTAGCTGCGCAAAGCCCTCGCTGTCCCGATCGCAGATATTGCAGGGAGCGCCCACGGGAACGTAGAGCTTGTTGTCCGGCCCGAAGGCGATGAACTTCCAGCCGTGGTGTGTCTCGGTATGCAGCTTGTCGGTAATGACTTCAGGCTTGGGCGGCGCATCGAGATGGTTCTCGATATCGCGCAGCACGAGAATCCTGCTTACCGCGGAGATGTAGAGGTCGCCGTTGTGGAAGGCCACGCCGACCGGTAACTGCAAGCCGGAGGCGATGGTACGCACCTTGTCGGCCTTGCCATCGCCGTCGCTATCGGTGACGGCGAACACCTTGCCGGCATCGCGCGAGCCGACGAACACGGTGCCCTTGCTGCCCAGTGCCATCTCACGCGCATTGGGTACCTGGTCGGTCCACACGGCAATCTGGAAGCCCGGGGGAAGTTTCAGGGAGTCCATGGGCGGGGTGGCCGCAAACGCGGGCGCGGCGAGCAAGGACAAGCCGAGGAAGAGCGCACTACGCATGGCGTGGATTCCCGGGGTGGTGGGTCAGCGGGCGATGGCGTCGAAACGAGCTGCGATGTAGTCGTCGGTAAAGCTGGTCATGCCGAAATCGCGGATGAAGCCGCAATGGCCGCCGTAGCTGGCGATGTCGAGTTCGATATTCGGCGGCAGGCGCAGGGCGTGGAAGGCACCGATCGGAATGACCGGATCGTCGCTCGAAGTCAGGATGGTGGCCGGCACGTGCATGTTCATCAGCCGGTCGCCGGCGATCGAGTAGCCGTCCAGATAGGCCTCGAGCGAACCGAAATCCGTGTGTCGCAGGACCAGGGAGGCCGTCAACTCACGCATGTTCTGCTTGAGTTCGTTGAGCTCGAAGTAGGTCTGCTGCGGGAAGGCCTCTTGTTTCAGCCGGAGGGAGCGGCGCCATTTCTGCATGAAGTAGGCGTGGTAGATCCACGGTGCCTCCTTCTCGAGCGAAAAAAGGCCTTCGGCCGGATCGACGATCGGGCAAACCGCCAGCACGTAGTCCAGCGGCACGCCTTGTTGCGGCGCCAGCATCGCGGCGCGCAGCGCGAAATTGCCACCGAGCGAAAAACCCGCCACACCGATGGTTTTCGCCGGGAACATCCGCGCGATCTCGCCGAGGGCGGCAACCACCTCGTCGATGCGGCAGGAATGGAACAACGCCTCGTTCAGTCCGTGGCTGTCGCCATGGTCGCGGAAGTTCAGGCGGAACACGTCCCAGCCGTCTTCGAGCAGGCGGCTACCGGTCTGCAGCACGTAGGTCGAATCCACACTGCCTTCCCACCCGTGGAACAGGATGGCAAGCCCGCGCGACTCACCTCCGGTGGTCTGCGCCGTGTAGCGACCGCTGAGGCGATCGCCTTGACCCACGTCGACCAGCACTTCGCGCGCACCCACCTGCACCTGGTGCGCGCGCTTGGGCAGGAGCCGGCGGCGTACACCGCTGGAGGAAAGCATTGTCTGGATGTGCCCGCTGCGCAGCGGCCACGGCGGCAGGAAGTCTGAGCCTTTGGGCAGACTCATGCGGGCGTATCGGTGTCCAGGGCCAGCGCGATGCGTTCGCGCGATGCCTCGGCCATGCGCCGGCGGCCATCGGCCGACACCGGCACGGGCTCGAGGAAGTGAACTTCCACGTCCAGCGGGGCTTCGCCCAGCAGACGGATGAAGTTGCCCATGAAGGTCTCGTTGTCGCGGAAGCCGGCGTCGATGACCCGACGGCCCTGGCGCGCAAAGCGCAGGGCGACGGGCTGGACCGGCACCTCGGCATCGAGCGCCGCCTGGAAGATGCGCGCATGGAAAACGCGGAGCACGCCGTTGTGCCCGGTGCCACCTTCGGGGAATACCGCGACCGAGCGGCCTTCGCGCAGGCGCTCGACCATCTCCGCCATCACGGAGGCCAGCGAATGGTTGCTGCCACGACGGTGGAAGATCGTGCCACCACGCGCTGCCATCCAGCCGACAAGCGGCCAGCCCGCGATCTCGGCCTTGGCGACGAAGCAGGCGGCGCGCTGCGAGTGCACCACCGTGATGTCCAGCCAGGAGGTATGGTTGGCGACGAACAGGACCGGATCCGGTAGCGGCGTGCCGAAACGGCGGCTGCGGAAGCCGAATATGCGAAGCAACAGGATCGACCACACGCGGATGGCGCGGTGGGCGAACGGCTCGCGACCGTTCTTCATCACCCCGTTCGACCAGGTCAGGATGACGGCGCAAATCAGAATGGCGAACACGATATGCAGCAACAGCAGCGGTACCCGCCATAGGTAGCGAAGCGGTCGCATGCGGTCGCGGGAACTCAGGTTGGCGGAGGTGGCTTCCATCGAGAACACAAGATTAACGATGGGCGGCGTGCGCCGCTAGAGGAAGTTGTCTTTGTTCTTAAGACACGCGGGCTTGCGAGGTACTAGATGGCAACGTTACCCAGTGGCAAGGTGGTCGAAGCCTTGACGGTCCGCAGGACGAAGCTCGTATTCACGTCGGCAACGCCCGCTGCGTTGAGGAGGCGATCAAGCAGGAAGCGTGAGAATCCATCCAGATCGGCGACGTAGACCTGGAGCAGATAGTCCATGTCACCCGTCAGTGCGTAGCAGGACACGACTTCTTCCCATCCGGCCACCTGCTCCGTGAACCGGTCGATGGCCTCGGCCTCATGCCGGGAAAGCTGCACACGGACGAAGGCCTGCAGGCCGAGGCCCAGCACGCGGGGTTCCAGATGGGCACCGTAGCCTGCGATCACGCCTTCGGCTTCGAGTTTCTGCACGCGGCGCAGGCACGCCGAGGGAGAGAGATTCACCTCCGTGGCCAGCTCGGCGTTGGTGATCCGGCCGTTCGTCTGGAGGGTAGCCAGGATGCGTAGATCGGTGCGGTCCAGAGCAGCTTGCATGATTGTGCCGCCTTTTCTTCTTTACACGACATATTGTTGCATGCAACGTCCCTTCATACGCAACAACACAAGCTAATTGCGCCCCATGCCCGCTAAGCTGATGTCGTACCCACCGCAGCAGCCCCAAGGAGGCCCGCCATGGACACCCCCCGTCGCGTCGAACACCAGCAGACCGACCGAGGCTACGTGCCCGTCTACGCGACTGGCACCGTGGAGCAGCCGTGGGAGAGCTATTCGAAGACGGATCACGAGGTCTGGGACACGCTCTATAAACGTCAGCGTGAGCTCCTGCCGGCCTACGCCTGCCAGGAGTTCCTCGACGGCGTGGAGCGCTTCGGCCTGGGCGACGGCGGAATTCCGCGGTTTTCCGACTTGAACCGGGTGCTTGGTGAGACCACAGGCTGGGAAGTGGTTGCCGTGGAAGGCCTGCTGCCGGACGAAGTGTTCTTCGATCACCTGGCCAACCGCCGTTTTCCGGTCAGCTGGTGGATCCGCAAGCCGGACCAGCTCGACTACCTGTCCGAGCCCGACCTGTTCCATGACCTGTTCGGCCATGTGCCGCTGCTGCTCAACCCGGTCTTCGCCGATTACATGCAGGCGTACGGCAAGGGCGGCATGAAGGCTCACGCCATCGGTCCCGACGCGCTCATGAACCTGACCCGCCTCTACTGGTACACGGTTGAGTTCGGCCTGATCAAGACGGACAAGGGCTTGCGCATCTACGGGGCCGGCATCGTCAGTTCCAAGGGCGAATCCATCTATTCGATCGACTCGGTGTCGCCGAATCGCGTCGGATTCGACCTGGAGCGCGTGATGAACACTCGCTACAGGATCGACACTTACCAGCAGACCTACTTCGTCATCGACGACTTCGCGCAGCTGTTCGATGCTACCCGTCCGGACTTCACGCCGATTTACGAGAAACTCGGCCAAAGCACGGCCGTGGCGGCCGGCGATGTCCTTTCGACGGACAGAATCTTCCATCGGGGCACCCGCGAGGGCTTCGCTTCAGGCGCAGACAACTGAATCTCAACGGTGGCCTAACAAACGGGCCTCTACGATGGACTTACTTTCCGCTGAACAGGGTGTGTCCATCGTGGTCGTCTTCGATATTCCGTTCGAGTCCGTGGGTCCGGGTCTCTGGCTGTTGCAGAAGAACGAAACCGAATATGGCGAGTTCTGCTCGCGCGATGACGCCCTGGAATGCGCGATAAGCGAGGCCCGTCGGATTGAGCAGGCGAATGCACTCTCCGACATCGTGCTGAACATTGAAGGAAATGACGGACGCTGGCGCGCTTTCGACACGTCCATTCGTCCTTACGCAGGGCGCGCTCGCACAATCTGATCCAGGCAACCATGTATGCCCCGACGGGCGGGTGAGTCGACGACTCGCCTGCCCGTTCGTTTGTGGGGCATCCACTTGGAGAGGCTTGCTCTCTTCAGACAATAAAAACCCCGGCAGCCAGGGGAGGAGCTGCCGGGGTCGGTGTCGGGTCCAGGCTATCAGGGGAAATAGCGGGACCCGGGACAGAAGGACCAATGACATCCGGTCGTCTGACAACGGGTCGCCTCTCGGCGATCACAGACTTAGATAGGGGCGATCGCGTGAAGTTCCCGCATTACGGGGTAGATGCGTTTTGCCTACGTTTATCTTCGGCTGACATCGCGTGCTCGGCGAGCCACGGCGACACCTGCGCAACCCACAGTGCATAGCCTTTCGCGTTCATATGTAACCCATCCTCGATGAACAGATCCGGCTTAGGCTGACCATGTGCGTCAAGCATCGCGGGCACCACATCGAGGAACGCCACGTTCTTCTGGGTCATGGCCCACTGCCGAATCAGCTTGTCGGCCTGCAGAATGTCCGGAAGCAGCGCGACACGCGCGACACTGGGCTTGATCGCGATAAAGGCGATGGGCAAGTCGGGTTGGGTCTGGCGCACCTTGCCGACGAAGGCGGCGAAGTCATCGCGGACCTGTTCCGGTGAATCGCCGCCCTGGAGATCGTTGTCGCCGGCGTACATCACCAGTGCCGCCGGATGGTATGGCGCCACGATGCGATCGGCGAACGCCGTGGAATCATCAAGGTCCGAGCCGCCGAAACCGCGGTTGATCACGCGGTAGCCCGAAAAGTCGGTCGCCAGCGTCTTCCAGAAGCGGATCGACGAGCTGCCGATGAAGAGCACGGCGTTGGCAGGCGGCGGGTTGGCCTTGTCGGATGCCTCGAAGGCCTGGATGTCCGCATTCCATTTGCCGTGGTCGACATCCCTTGCACCGGCGCCGAAGGAAAAAACGAGAAGGGTGAGAAGGATCGTCAGGCGTGTCATCTGAAACACCGTAACTGCTTACGGTCTACGAGGTAAACCCTGACGCTCGACGGGCGTGACCTTCAGCACCGCTTCCACACGCGTGCCGTTCCAACGATAAATCAGATGTTCGGCCTGCACGCATGGGGCCACGAGGTCGGGGTAGAACACGGCAACGCATTCACCTCCTTCGTGGCGCGCGCTGTCGTAGACAATGCCGTTGGACCCGTCGTTGCGGAGAGCACGGGCGAGTTTCACGCTGGCCGCGTAGGAGTCGGGATCGTGCTCGGCCGTCCAGCCGCCGCGGATGTCGTGCAGTTTGCCCGCGATGGCCGTCTTGTAGCAGCGCACCTGGACGTCCGTCGGTGGCTCATGCGTCGCGGCGAGAAAGGCCTCACGGTGAAAGACGGTTTCTTCGATGGCCGTGGCCACGCTGTGAGCCGCGTAAAACACGCCCCAATGGCCGTCTGAGAAACGGCTGCCCTCGGGCGGGATGTGCGCAAACGCCGCCATGATCGGCGTCGTGCCGGGTCCGGAGACGCGACGCGCCGGCGGTACGAGGCTCAGGGCGCCGATTTCGTCGCGCAGCCTTGGATTGGTCAGCGACTCGATCGCCATCACCGCGTCGATATCCTTCGGCTCGGCGATGCGGTCGAAGAGGCCCACCGGCGGGAACCGGCTGGGGACGATGCGGTAGGCGTGGGTCCAGCGGACGCGGCGGAGTGGCGGTACTGGCGGGCAGCCATCGCCGCTGAAGCGGCTCCCACAAGGGGACTCGGCGCTCATCCGTTCCAGCCGCGCTGGGCGTCCAGGTACTGGCGGACGACATAGAGGTCGGCAACATTGCCCGACAGCATGCGGTCCAGCGCCGGACGGCCCCCGAACAGGGAGGCGTCGTTGGGTTTGCGCAGCCAGGCATCGGCCTGGGCCGGGTCGGGAAAGAGGATCTGCAGGTCCTTCCAGATACCGAGCAGGTAACTGATCCGCTCGATGACATCACGCGAGGGCGCGCCGTCCTGCTGCTTCTTCCATTTGAAGTACGTGGATTCGGGCGGGTCACCGAGCAGGGTCCGCTGCTCGGTGACGCGAAGTCTCCAGCGCTCGGCCAGGGCGAAGAAGGCCCGGAGCGCGGGGCCACCGAGCTCGCCGGTGGGCGTGGGTTCGGCATGGATGACTGAGTGCATCGTTGCTCTACCTATGGAGTTATTTGGCAATATACCTCATAGGTAGACCGGAGTCACGGATTTCGGGACCCGCGTGTGCCTTGCTGTTCCCTACTTCTTCGAGGCGATCCAGGCGTCGACGTGCTGCTCCAAAACCGGCAGCGGCACCGAGCCGAGGGCGAGCACGGTGTCGTGGAAGGCGCGCAGGTCGAACTTCTCACCCAGTTGCGCTTCGGCGCGCTCGCGCAGCTCGCGGATCTTCAGGTAGCCCAGCTCGTAGGACAGCGCCTGGCCCGGCCAGCTGATGTAGCGATCCACCTCGTTGGCGATCTCGCGCTGGCTCAGGGCGGTGTTCTGCGTGAGGTAGTCGATCGCCTGCTGGCGCGTCCAGCCGAGGTGGTGAATGCCGGTGTCGACCACGAGGCGGCAGGCACGCCACATCTGGTAAGTCAGGTAACCGAAGTGTTCGTAGGGCGTGTGGTAAATGCCCATCTCCTCGCCCAGATATTCCGAGTAGAGCGCCCAGCCCTCGCCATAGGCCGAGATGTAGCCGTCACGACGGAACGGCGGCAGGCCTTCCTGCTCGGCCGAAAGCGCCAGCTGCAGCGCGTGGCCAGGCATGGACTCGTGCAGGGTCAAGGCGGGCATGTTGAACAACGGACGCGACGGCAGGTCGTAGGTGTTGACCAGATAGACGTCCGCGCCACCGCGGCCCGAGGTGTAGTAAGGGGCGATATCCGCCGGCACCGGCTCGATGGCGAACCGCTGGCGCGGCAACAGGCCGAAATACTTGCCCAGCTTGCCATCGACCTGCTTGGCCACCCACGCCGTACGCATCAGCAGTTCATCGGGTGTCTTCGCGTAGAACTGCGGATCCGTGCGCAGGAACTGCAGGAAAGCGGGAAAGTCGCCCTTGAAGCCGGTCGTCGTCATCGTCTCCAGCATGGCCTCGTGGATCTTCGCCACCTCACGCAGGCCGATGGCGTGGATCTCGTCGGGCGACAGGTCCAGCGTGGTGTACTCGCGAATCTGCTGGCGGTAGTAAGCCTTGCCGTCCGGTAGCGATTCCGCGGCCAGCGTGGGCCGCGCTTTGGGCACGTATTCGGTGCGGAAGAAGGTCAACAGCTTGCCGTAGGCAGGAATGACGCCTTGGGCGATCGCCTTGCGCGCGTCGGCGCGAAGCGCCTCGGCATCCTTGGCTGGCATCGATTTCGGCAGGGTTTTGAACGGCTTGTAGAGCGCACTGTCTTCCGGGTTCTTCAGCTCGGCCACCGCGGCGATCGACACGTCGCGGCCGTCGAGCACTTCGCGCGGCACGGTGAAGCCGCGCGCCAGGCCCAGGCGCATATTGGCGATCTCCTGATCCATATAGGTGGGAATCTGCCGCACACGCTCGATGTAGTGCTGGTAATCCTCGCGCGTACGCAGGTCGTCGCCGTGCAGCACGTAGCCGACGTCGGACCAGAACGCGGAGTCGCTGTTGAAGGGCATCTGCCACTGCGCGAAGCGCTGCGCGGCGGCGAGGTTGGTGATCTGCTCGTGGTACACCGCGTAGTCCACGCGCACGGCGCCACTCAGGCTATGCGGGTCGATGCGGTCCAGTTGCGCCAGCACATCGTTCCAGTAGGCGAGGCGTCTGGCCTGGCTGGCGGCGTCCACCGTATCCAGCCGTCCATCGCCGGGCTGCGCCTCGCCCGAGGTGAGGATGCCCGCCTGCCCGTTACGCCAGGTCCATTCCTTCGTGTAGATGCCCTTGAAGGCCTCGTCCGGCGACGCGGCCGGCGTGGCGGCGTGGGCGGTAGCGGCGAACATACCGGCGAAGGCAATGGTGCGAATCCAGGGGGACATGCAGGAGACCGTTGGCGGGGAAACCCCGATCATCGCATTCCCGGATCATTCCAGTCCCGCGTAATGCCCTCGCATCGTATCCAGGTAAGCCTTCAGATCCCGCCCGGGCACATCGGTAAACGTCTCGCCTTCATTCCGGCAATCCTCGATACGATCCGGCCGGAAATTGCGAAATGCCTGGCGATGACGACACCAGGTGCCCAGTGTCCAGGCGCCGCCCCAGAACGAGAGGCATAGCGGCTCCACTTCCCGCGTGGAGGTGCGGCCCTCGGCGTCACGGTAGTCCAGGCAAAGCACGCAGTGCCCGACGATGGCCGCGTGCAGGCGATCGAGCATGGCCGCGACCTGGTTCTGGAAGGGATCGCGCCAGATCGGCGCGAAGATCTTCGATTGGGCCGAGCGCTCGCGAAGATCGGGCGGCAGCACGGCCTCGATCTTGATCAGGGCCGCCTGCGCCTCGCGTGCCAGACGCTCGCCGGCGAACGCACGGACGAACCGCGTTCCGGCCACCAGGGCTTCCAGTTCGTCGGCGGAAAACATCAGCGGTGGAATGTCCGAACCTTTGCGCAGGACATAGCCGACACCGGCCTCCCCTTCGATCGGTACGCCGGAAAGCTGCAGGTCGGCGACGTCGCGATAGACGGTGCGTAGCGAGACCTCGAGCGTGCTGGCCAACTGTCGGGCGGGCAGTGCCGTCCGCCGTCCACGAAGGGCGTTGATAATGAGGAACAGGCGGTCGGCGCGACGCATGCCCGAATCATCGCCTCCCGCGCAGGGCGCGGGAAGCGGCGAAGGTCATGGCCGTGCATATGCGGCCGCTCAGGCAACGGCCAGCGTCTGCGCGCGAGCCAGCGCGGCATCCTGCCCGGCCGCGCGGCAGATGGCCGGACGAGCCATCAGGCGGGCCACGTAAGCCTCGAACACGTCACGACGCGGCACGATGCCGAAGCGCATGGTCCAGTCCAGGGCGCTGGCCCAGAGGATGTCCGCAGCGGTGAAACGGTCGCCGAACATCCACGGACCCGTCGCCAGCTGGGCCTCGATCATGTCCATGACCGTGTCGAAGTCGCCGTAGGGGCAGGTCGACGTGGGCGCCGGCTCATGCTTCATGAAGCGATCCATCACGGCGGGCTCGAAGCAGGAGCCATAAAACGACAGCCAGCGCAGGTAAGGTCCGCGCAGCGGATCGCCGAGGCCGGGTGCAAGGCCGGCTTCCGGGAAGAGGTCGGCAAGGTAGGTGAAGATGGCCGGCCGTTCGGTGACCAGGCCACCGAGATGCTCGATGGCCGGCACCTTGCCCATCGGATTGACCTTCAGATAGGCCGGCTGGCGCTGCTCGCCCTCCACCAGGTTCATCACATGGATGTCGTACTGCGCACCGAGCTCCTCGAGCAGCATCAGCGTGCTCCCCGAACGGCTGTTCGGCGCATGGTGGAATTTGATCCGACTGGCATTCATGCGTGCAATTCCCTTGTGGTCTTGGTGGATGTCTTCGATGTCGGCCTGGCGGCTGCGGACCCTGCCCGGGACGCCGGCGGCCGCGCGGCGTCGGGGGCGAACCGGTACTGCCCGTCCATCAGCAGCCCGCGCCGCCCGAGTGGCGCGTAGAGCACGGCGAGACGATCGAGAAAGCGATTCATGCGACTTCCCTCTCCGTTGCTTCGGGTAGAGGGACAGTCTGCGCGGGGGCTACTGACAGCGTTCTGTCAGCAGACCTCTGGCGCCATTCACCCAGCACCCGGACAATGCGTGGTTTCGCGCCTGAGTCCGTCCCGATGACGAAACCGATTTCATTGATCCAGTTCCTGATCGAAGAGAAGCGCGAGGGGCATATCAATGCCCAGCTCAGCCTGCTCATCGAAGTGGTCGCCCGCGCCTGCAAGCGCATCTCCGTGGCCACTGGCAAGGGCGCCCTTGGCGGCGTGCTCGGCAACGCCGGCTCGGACAACGTGCAGGGCGAAGCCCAGAAGAAACTGGACGTCATCTCCAACGAGATCCTGCTCGAAGCCAACGCCTGGGGTGGTCACCTCGCCGCGTGTGCTTCCGAAGAGATGGAAGACCCGCAGCCCATCCCGGATGCCTACCCCAAGGGCAACCACCTGCTGTTGTTCGACCCGCTCGACGGCTCGTCCAACATCGACGTGAACGTTTCGGTGGGCACTATCTTCTCGGTGCTGCGCTGCCCGGATGGCGTGACCGAGCCCAAGACCCAGGACTTCCTCCAGCCTGGCACCGACCAGGTCGCCGCAGGCTACGTGGTCTACGGCCCGAGCACCGTGCTGGTGCTGACCTTCGGCCATGGCGTGCACGAGTTCACCCTCGACCGCGAGCACGGCAGCTTCGTGCTGACCCGCCGGGGCATCACCATTCCCGAAGAGACGGCCGAGTTCGCCATCAACATGTCGAACCAGCGTCATTGGGAAGCGCCCATGCAGCGTTACATCGGTGAGCTGCTCGCCGGTGCGACCGGGCCGCGCGGACGCGACTTCAACATGCGCTGGGTGGCCTCGATGGTGGCCGACGTGCATCGCATCATCACCCGCGGCGGCGTCTTCGTCTACCCGCTGGACGCCAAGATCTCGGCCAAGGGCGGTACCGGCAAGCTGCGCCTGATGTACGAAGCCAACCCCATGGCCTTTATCGTCGAGCAGGCCGGCGGCGCCGCGACCACGGGCCGTGAGCCGATCATGAGCTTGCAGCCGACCGCCCTGCACCAGCGCGTGCCGGTGTTCCTGGGTTCGAAGCACGAGATCGAGATCGCCACGCGCTACCACGTCGAAGCCGACGACACCCGCGACTGAACCAACAGCCGGGCGGCGTTTCGTCGCCCGGCTTCCGCCACTTACCTGTCATTCGTGCGCCGCGACGGTGCCCGATGATCCGCCAGCCCTCTCTCGGTTCGCCCCCATGACGCTTCGCGCCCGCACCTGGCTTCCGCTGGTTTTCACCGCCCTGCTCTCCGGCTGCTTCGGCGGCACGAAGCCGGACGCCCGCCTGGATAACGCCGTTCCCGTGCTGGCCGCCAAGCCGCGCGTGGGGCTCGCGCTAGGCGGTGGCGCGGCCAAGGGCTTCGCCCATATCGGCGTGATCAAGATGCTCGAAGCCAGCGGCATCCACGTGGACATGGTGTCGGGTACCAGCGCCGGCAGCGTGGTTGGCGTCCTCTATGCCAGCGGCATGGATGCCTTCCAGCTACAGGAAACCGCCTTCTCCCTGGATGAAGGCAAGATCCGCGACGTCCGCTTCTTTTCCGGCGGCATGGTGCAGGGCCAGAAACTGCAGGATTACATCAACGACCTGCTGAAGAACACGCCGATCGAGAAGCTGCACACGCCGTTCGCGGCCGTGGCGACCGAACTGGAAACCGGCGAGCGCGCGATCTTCGTTCGCGGCAACGCCGGCCAGGCCGTGCGCGCATCGAGCAGCATTCCCGGCGTGTTCGAGCCGGTAGAAATCAACGGCAAGCATTTCGTCGACGGCGGCGTGGTCAGTCCCGTCCCGGTGGATGCCGCGCGCCAGCTCGGCGCCGACATCGTGATCGCCGTGGACATTTCGGCGCGTCCCGACGGCAGCAACCCCGCAGGCATGGTCGGCATCGTTGGCCAGTCGATCACCATCATGGGTCGCAAGCTCGCCGAGCAGGAGCTTGGTCGTGCCGACATCGTGATCCGTCCGAAGGTCGGCCAGATCGGCCCGACCGACTTCGACCAGAAGAACGTGGCTATCCTCGAGGGCGAACGCGCGGCGCTCGCCGCGATTCCGGCCATCAAGGCGAAGATCGCCGAGAAGACGGCCGCCATGGGCAAGCCGCCCGTCCCGGCGCACTGATCGGTTCTACAGATCGCGACGTTTGGCCACGTCCTCCGCTGTCACCTGACCCTGCTTGCCGCCGAAGTGGCCGATGACGAAGTTGGCCAGTGCGGCCACTTCAGGATCGCTGTAGCCGTGCCCGAAAGCGGGCATATAGACGTCTGTATCGCCGATGCGCATCGTCACGCCGTGCAGGATCGCCTGCGTGACGTTGAGCCCCTTGGGGTCGTTTACGCCTCGCGTACCGACCAGGCCCGCATACGGGGTCTGCTGCCCCGCCCCATTCCATTGATGACAGCTGGCGCAGGCGCCCTCGAACAGACGCTGGCCTTCGGAGTCCGCACTGGCGACATCCGCAGCCGGCGCCGCGGCGTTCGACGTGGCCACGCTTTTCGGCGCCGGATCGACCACGATCGGGTCCGTGCCTTCGCGAGCCGGCACGGTACGTAGCCAGGTCACCAGCGCCGCCGTGTCTTCCGGCTTCAGGAACTGAAGGCTGTGTGCGACCGCCTCGCCCATCGGACCCATCGCCGAGGCGTGACCTTCAGTGTGGCCGGTGCGCAGGTATTGGGTCAGCGCTTCGTCGCTCCACTTGCCAATGCCATGGGTCTGGTTGGAGGTGATGTTCCAGGCACGCCAGCCCTGCAGTTCTGCCCCGGCCAGAGCCTCGCCGTGTTTCAGACCGAAGCCCAGGTTGCGTGGGGTGTGGCATTCGGCGCAGTGACCCAGGGGCCCTGCCAGATAGGCGCCCGCGTTCCATTGTGGCGTGCGCGAGGGGTCGTTCTCGAAACGCTGGCTGCGGAAGAACACCGCGTTCCAGAAACCCATCGCCCAGCGCTGGTTGAAGGGGAAGCCCAGGTCGTTCGGCCGTTCCGGCTGGCGCACCTTCGGCAGGGTGAACAGGTAGGCCTTGATCGCCAGCACGTCTGCGCGGCTGAGCTGCGTGTACGCGGTGTACGGGAAAGCGGGATACAGATGCTTGCCGTCCTTGCGCACGCCCTCGCGCACCGCTCTGACGAAGTCGTCGTCGCTCCAGCTGCCGATGCCGGTCTCGACATCCGCCGTGATGTTGGAGGAATAGATGGTGCCGAACGGAAGCTTGAACGGCAGGCCGCCGGCGAAAGGTTTGCCTGTCTCCGGCACGGTGTGGCAGGCGATGCAGTCGGCGGCGCGTGCCAGGTACTCACCGCGCGCGACGGGGTCGGCGTTCGCCGGCGCACCGACAATCAATGGCGCCGTGCCGGCGGCGGGATCCGTGCGATTGAGGGCGAAGTACGCCACCGTGCCAACGACCAGGAGGATCACGACGAGGAGGAGGAAGCGTTTCATGCGACGTCCCCTTTTCCGGTCGCGATGTCCGCGACGTGTTTGAGCGCCTCGGCGGATTCTGCCAGCGAGGTGCGTGTCACCGGCAGTTCGGTCAGGCGCACGCTGGTCGCCGCAAAGATGGCGTTGGCCAGCGCAGGCGCGGCGATGGCCGTTCCAACCTCACCGAGACCGCCCGGCGATTCGCCGCTGTTCACGGTGTAAACCTCGATGGCCGGCGTCTCGTTGATGCGCAGCGAACGGTAGTTGTGAAAGTTGCTCTGCTCGATCATGCCGTCCTTCAGCGTGATGCCGTTGAAAAGCGCGGCACTCAGTCCGAACAGCAGCCCACCCTGCACCTGCGCCTGGACGGAACTCGGATTGATCGCGATGCCGACATCCACGGCAACCACTGCGCGACGCAGACGAACCACGCCTTGCGCCGTCACCTCGACCTCGACGATGGCGCACACGTGGCTGCCGAACGGGGAGGCCACCGCGATGCCACGTCCGACACGCGCAGGCAGCGGCTGGCTGCCCCAGCCAATCTTTTCCGCGGCGAGGTTCAGGACGCCCAGTGGGCGTGAGCCAGGCTTCATCAACGCGCGGCGGAACGCGAGCGGATCCTTGCCTGCGGTCAGTGCAAGGTGATCGATGAAGCTTTCGACAATGAAGATGTTGTGCGTGGGGCCGACGCCGCGCCACCAACCGACGACAAGGCCGGGAGGCATCACGTGGTAAACCCACTCCACGAGCACGTTGTCCATTTCATACGGCAGGTCTGCCGCCGATTCGATGGCATCGCTATCCATGCCGTCCTTGCCCATCGCCGCCGGCAACCATCGCCCGAGCACGGTGCCGCTGGTAATACGGTGCTTCCACGAGGTGGGTTTGCCGTCGTCACCGAGGGTGGCCGAGATGCGATCGAAATAAAGCGGGCGCACGCGATCGTGACGGATGTCTTCCTCGCGGCTCCAGATCACCTTCAGCGGATACGACACCTGTCTGGCAAAGGCGACCGCCTGTTCAACCTGATCGGTTTCCAGGCGCCGGCCGAAACCGCCGCCGAGGTACTGGTTGTTGACCGTCACCGCCTCAAGCGGAATGCCACAGATGCGTGCGGCTTCTTTCTGCGCGCGCGTCGGCACCTGGGTGCCCGTCCAGATTTCGCACTTGCCCGGCGTCACGTGCACCGTGGCGTTGAGCGGTTCCATCGGCGCATGCGCCAGCATCGGCGTGACGAAGGTCATCTCGACCGCCTTGCCTCCGCCGCTGGCTTCACCTTTGGGCTTGCGACCGACCAGGACCGGCCCGTTACGCGAGCTTTCCTGCAACGCGGCGATCAGGGTGGCAGTATCGAGATGCTCGTTGACCCCGTGACGCCACTCGATCTCCAACGCGTCCAGGCCACGCTGCGCAGCCCAGTAATGTTCGCCAACCACGGCGACCGCATTGTCGAGCTTGATGATGTCGACCACGCCGGCGATTGCGCGCGCCTTCGTGTCGTCGACGCTGCCGAGCGTGCCGGCCAGTTCCGGGCTCGTACGCACGGCGGCGTACTTCATGCCCGGTACTTTCACGTCGATACCGAACTGCGTGCCGCCGTTGACCTTGTCCGGTGAATCCACGCGGCGCAGCGGCTTGCCGATGACGGTGAAGTCTTTCGGATCCTTCAGCGTGACTTTCGCCGGCTGTGGCAGCTTACCCGCCGCTTCGGCCACGGCGCCGAAGCCGAGCGTGCGTCCTGACGGTACATGGGTGATCGTTGCACGCGACACCGAACAGCTGGTGGATTCGACCTGCCATTGCGCCGCCGCCGCTGCAATCAGCATCTCGCGTGCGACCGCGCCCGCCTCACGCAACGATTGCCATTGGCCACGGGTACTCGTCGATCCACCGGTGATCTGCCCACCACCGAGCAGAGCGATACCGTAGAGCGCGTCGCTCGGAATCGAATGCTCGACCTTGATCTGGTCGAGGCCGACGCCGAGCTCCTCGGCGAGCATCATCGAGATACCGGTATAGATGGCCTGGCCCATTTCGGCGCTGGGCATCACCAGCCTTACACTTCCGTCAGCGTCAATGCGGATGAAGGCGTTGGGCGCGAAGGGCGGGTTCCCATCGGCGACGGCGGCGGCTTCGTCCGCCGGTTGCCGGCGTGGATTCATCTGCGCCAATGCCGGCCCCATCCCCGCCGTCCACAGGAAGGCGACGGCTAGCCCACCGCCGGCAAGCTTAAGTGCGCTGCGACGCCCTTCGTCGACGCCGTCGCCGCCACGGACGCGCGCGTTCATGCGGCGCTCCCGTCGACGATGACCTGGAGTCCCTGCGGCTGTCCGGTCGCAGCCTGCTTGATGGCCTCGCGAATGCGTACGTAGGTGCCGCAGCGGCAGATGTTGCCGGCCATCGCGGTGTCTATATCCCGATCGGTCGGGGCAGGCGTGCGCGCCAGCAGCGCCGCCGCGGACATGATCTGTCCCGACTGGCAGTAGCCGCATTGCACGACATCGATCGCGAGCCAGGCCTGCTGCACCTTCGCTCCCTCCGGCGTCTGCCCGATGGCTTCAATCGTGGTCACGGCGCGGTCACCGACGGCCGACACCGGCATCTGGCAGGAGCGGATCGGCTGGCCGTCGATGTGTACCGTGCACGCGCCGCACTGCGCGATACCGCAGCCGAACTTGGTGCCGGTCAAGCCGATCACGTCGCGCAGCACCCAGAGCAACGGCATATCCGGCGGGACATCGGCCTGACGATCTTCGCCATTCACGCGCAACGTAACCATGGTCTTCCCTCGGCTGGTGGGACGCGGAGGTCCCATTGGCTGACTCACGAGCAGGCTGTCAGGTTACGCCGAATGAGGATCGTGCATTCCGCCGGAATCGGCGTTTTTTGGACAGAATCACCGCGATGTGGCCGTCGGGACAGGCGGCGGCCGGAGCCGATCCGCCCGTCCCGACGCGCCGGTCAACCGGCTTCGATCAGCTCGAGCGCGGACTGGCGACCGAGCGCCAGGAGCTCGTCGGACAACGCCGGCTCGGAGACCGCACGCGACAGCGACAGCGAGCCGACCATGGAGGCGAATACCGCCATGGACAGCGTGCGGCGGCGCTTGCCACGTACGGCGTCCGGCAGTGTGCCGGCGATGAGGTCCACCATCTCACCGAAGCCCTCGGTGAACGCGGCACGCGTCTCGACGGGGCGACGACCCATCTCAGCCGATAGCGCGGCGGCGACGCAGCCGGTTTCCGGATGGTCACGGTGCTCCACGGACAGATAGCCGTTGACCAGCGCCCGGTATCCCTCGCCTCGCGACGCTGCGATACGCGCTGCCATCCGCTCGGCGGCGCTGCTGGCGCCATTGGCGACGCTCTCCCTGACGAGATCTTCCTTCGATCCGAAGTGGTTGTAGAAACCACCCTGGGTCAGGCCGACATCGTTCATCAGACTGACGACGCCGACGGCATCGATACCGTCGGCGCGAAATCGTTCGGAGGCCGCCTCGACGATTTTCTGCCGAGTCTGCTCCTTGTGACCTTTCTCGTAACGCATGCTCACTTACTCCCTTTGGGGACGTCGTCCCCTGCCCGTGAGCCGATTGTAACCAATCCTTGCGGGTTGAAATGTCGAGCGTCATGGTGCACCGCGGCGTAGTCGGGTGCACGTTGGATTTCACAGGTTTGACGAAAGTGATGGCGCGCTGGAGTCGCCTGGCCATCCGGGGGCGAAGAATCGGACATATCCGATATTCGACCTGGGGTGACGACGAATACGGTGATCGCGCGCGTCCAACCCTGGGAGAACAACTGGACCGAGCAGGCCGGGTGCAAGCTGGTGAGTTACCAGACGCCGTTCTACGGGCTGAAACCGGGTGACTATGTGGGCTGCGTGCGGAAAGCATTTCCGCATGTGGAGATCGTCGACGACACGCGCGACTGAACCGACGTCCACGGCAACGCCCTGGGTCATCCCGTGGGAGCCGCTTCAGCGGCGATGCGAACTCGCGGCAGCCTGGCCCGCTGCCGCGGGGTCGCCGGCATAGCCGGCTCCTACAGGGTTACGGCGGCGTCAGGGGAACGGCAGTCGTTGTGCGCAGCACTTCGTCGACGAAGGCGCGAAGGCGCGGGAGATGACGAAGATCCTTGTGGTAGCCGAGCCATACATCGCGGCCGGGAGGCGCTTCACCCAGGTCGATGCGACGCAAGCCTGGCATCGCGTCGCCGAGTGGGCAGGGCAACACCGCGATACCCACGCCAAGCGCACATGCGCGTGCCTGTGCTTCGCGGCTGTTGCTGCGAAAGGCCACGCGTGTTCCCGGCAACCGCGCTTGCAACCACGCGACATCGGGCATGTCGCCGAATGCCGTATCCATCGTGATGCGTTGGAGTGCCATCGTATCGTCGAGCGCAGCCGATGCGTAAGCGGCGTAGGGCATATGAAGCAGCTTGCGCTGTGCGATGTCCGGTTCGTCGAACGGCGCGATACGAAAGACCAGATCCGCCTCGCGTCGCGCGAGGCTCAGCAGTCGTGCATCCGTGACCAGTTCGATCGTCACTGCCGGATGGCGGCGATGCATCGCCGCGACGGTATGCGTGAGCACGTGCGCGCCGAACCAGTCGGAGGACGACACGCGAAGGGTGCCCTCCAGCTCGCCGGCCTGGCCACTCGCCGCTCGGGCGATACCCAGGGCTTCGGCTTCCATGCGCTCGGCGTGGGCGAGCACGGCCGCGCCCTCGTCGGTGAGGACGAAACCCTCACTGGTTCGCTGGAACAGCGTCTGGCCGAGGGACGCTTCGAGCGCGCGGATCCGCCGCCCCATGGTCGGTTGGGTCTGGCCAAGCTCGCGCCCTGCGGCGCCGAGCGTGCCGCCACGTGCCACCGCCAGAAAGATGCGCAGATCGCTCCACTCCATGCCGCATCATGCATTTATGCATGGAGGACGTGCAATCCCGTGCGTTCTCCATACGCGATTGAAGGACTAAGGTGATGGCCAAGGGCGACTCCGTTGCCCAATGAGAGCCCGCCATGATCCCCTCCCGCCCGATGTCCGCCCTGCGCCTCGATGCGCCGGGAACCCCGCTGGTCCTTACCCGGCTTCCGCGTCCGGTTGCGGGCCCCGGCGAAGTCCTTGTCCGCATCCTCGCTGCAGGCCTGAACCCGCTGGACACGAAGATCCGCGCCGGCCAGTCCGCGCATGCCCGCCAGCCGGCCCCCGCCGTGCTGGGCATCGACATGTCGGGGACGGTCGAAGCGGTGGGTGATGGCGTTGAAGGGTTTGCGCCCGGGGATGCCGTCTACGGCATGACCGGCGGCGTCGGTGGCGTGCAGGGTTCGCTGGCGGAGTTCGCCAGCGTCGACGCACGGTTGCTCGCGCTCGCGCCTTCCCGTATCCCGCTCGCCGATGCCGCGGCCATCCCGCTGGCTTTCATCACCGCCTGGGAAGGCCTGGTCGACCGCGCCAACGTGCAGCCAGGGCAGTCGGTGCTCGTGCATGGCGGCGCCGGCGGTGTAGGCAGCATGGCTGTCCAGTTGGCCGTGGCACGTGGCGCACGGGTCGTGGCGACAGGCAGCGCCGCCCAACTGACAACGATCAACGCGATGGGCGCAACCGCCGTGGACCGCCACCTTGAAGACATCGAGGCCATCGTGCGCGAATACACCGACGGAGAAGGTTTCGACGTGGTCTACGACACCCTCGGTGGCGCAACGCTCGACGCATCCTTTATCGCCGCGCGACGTTACGGTGGCCACGTGGTCAGCAGCCTCGGCTGGGGTACCCACTCACTCGCACCATTGTCGTTTCGCGCGGCGACGTACTCAGGGGTGTTCACCCTGATGCCGTTGTTGAGTGGCATCGGGCGTGACCAGCATGGACGAATCATGTCTGAAGCGACGCGCCTCGCCGATGCAGGCAAGCTGGTGCCCGTGCTGTCCGCTCAACGGTTTCACCTCACTGACGGCAATGCCGCCCTCGATCTGGTCGAAAGCGGCCGTTCGGCCGGCAAGGTGATCGTCACGCTTCCCTGAGCGGATCAGCGCATGCCGATCAGCGCAACGGGTTCGCCTTGACGCCTTCGTTGGTCATCTTGACCGGGAGGATGCTGCCGTCCTTGTCGAACGACATGACATCGATGGACGTCACGCGATCGTTACCGTTGGTGTCACCCAGGGGATGCCGGTGGTAAACGATGTACCAGCTGTCGTCCTTCGCGTTGTGGAACACCGAGTGATGGCCGGCCCCGGTGGCGACCTTCGGATCCTGCTTGAGGATCGTGCCCATGCGCTTGAACGGACCCATCGGTGAATCGCCGATCGCATAGGCGACGGAATAGTTGGGGCCGGTCCAGCCGCCTTCCGACCACATGAAGTAGTAGTGCCCGTTGCGCTTGAACATCAACGGACCTTCGACGTAATCCGGTCCTGGCGTGATTTCCTTGAAGACTGTGCCATCGGCCATCGCCTCGACGCCGGTGAAGTCCGGCTTCAGCCTGACGATATTCGCGTGCTTCCAGCCGCCGTAGATCATGTAGTACGTGCCGTCGTCGTCATGAAAAACGAACTGGTCGATCGGCTGCGCGCCGTTGTGGAAGGCGCCGACCAGTGGCTTGCCCAGCAGGTCCTTGAATGGCCCCTCTGGCTTGTCGGCCACGGCCACGCCGATGCCGCCCACTTCCTTGTCGTTCTGGATGTCGTTGGCGGCGAAGAAGAAGAAGTACTTACCATCCTTCTCTACCAGGGCCGGCGCCCAGAGCGCTTTCTTCGCCCAGGGGATCGCCTTGATCTCGAGGACGTCGGCATGTTTCGTCCAATGGACGAGATCGGGTGAGGAAAACGCGTCGAAATGGGTCTGCTCGCCGTACGGGAGCGATGTGGTCGGATAGATCCAGTACTGGCCACCGAAGATGGCGGCTTCCGGATCGGCGTACCAACCGGGAAACACGGGGTTACCCGAGTAGCCCGGAGGCGGCGCGGCCAGCGCATTCGTGGAGAGCAGCGCGGCCAGTGCCGCGCTCCCAAGCATCTTGCGAAACCCCATCACGATCTCCGGTTCGACATTAGCGAACGTTCGATCCTAACGGGTCTGGCCGTCCAAAGGGTACGACGGCTTATCAGAACCGGTAACGTGCGGCACCGACAATGCTGCGACGCGGACCGTAGAAGCAGTCACCGCGGGCGAGGCAACTTGCGCTGTACGCCTGGTCGGTGACATTCGCCGCGTTCACGGAGAAGCGCCACGGGCCTTGCGTGTAAGCGACCATCGCATCGAACAGGGTCTTGTCCGGAACGCGAATCGACCCCGTCTCGTCGTAGTTCACGCCGATGTAGCGCGCACCCACGCCGAAGCTCAAACCGTCGCCATCCGGGTCGTTGACGTGATACACGCCCCATACCGAAGCCTGGTTCTTCGGCAGGCCGGCGACGATCGTGCCGTCGTCGGGACGGGCCTTGGTCCAGGTGTAAGTACCGATCAGGTCGGCGTGACTGGCCACGCGGGTCGACGCTTCGAGTTCGACGCCGCGGGTCTTCGCGCTGCCAGCCTGGATCTGATTGAGCGGATTGGTCGGATCGGGCGCCAGGCGATTCTCTTCGCGCAGGTCGTAGTAGGTCGCGGTGATCAGGGTGGAGCTACCGACCGGCTGGTACTTCACGCCCGCCTCGTACTGCTTTCCGCGCAAGGGCTGGTAGGGGCGGTTGTAGAAGTCCAGGCTGTCCAGCGGCTGGAACGACTCCGTGTAGCTGACATACGGCACGAAGCCGTTATCGAACCGATACATCACGCCGTAGCGAGCCGTGGTGGCATTGTCCACCGAGCGGGTATCACCCGTCGTCAGCGTGGCGCGGTCGTGGCGCACGCCCACGGTACCGATCCAGTGCTCGCCCCAGTTGATCTGGTCCTGCAGGTAGACGCCGGTCTGGCGCGTCACGCTCGAGGCGACCGGGAAGACGTCCGGTGCGACGAAGCCATTGCCGTAGACAGGCGCGTAGAGATCGAATGGCACGCCGTCGAAACCGTTGCCCTGTCGCGAGTCCGTGTGAGAGTGAGCGAGGTCGACACCGATCAGGACACGGTGATGCATGCCACCGAAATCGACATCGGCTTCGGCGTGAGAGTCGGTGGTCAAACGCTTGTGGCGGTCGATCGACACATAGCTGTAGCGCGCGACGGTGCGCTGCGCGTCGTCCAGGAACGGGTACGACGGATTCGAGTAAACGTCGGGATACAGCGAACGATAGTCGACGTTGTCGTGCGAGTAGCGTGTGTTCTGTACGAACTTCCAGGTGTCGTTGAACCGGTGCTCGAACAACGAGGTGATGGAACGCTGGTCGGTGTTGTAGCGATCGAAGCCCGGTTCGCTGACGAAGCGATCGGTACGGATGCGACCGTTCGGATTCGGGAAGATCGTGCCGGCGTGCGGCAGGAAGTTGAGCGTCGAGCCGCTGTGGTCGAACTGCAGGTTGGCGAGCAGCGTCCAGTTCGTATTGGCATCGGGCTGCCACGTGATCGACGGCGCGATGGCCTTCCGGTCGTCGGCAACATGAGCGACCTGCGCGTCTGCATCACGGACCACGCCGATCAGCCGATACGCCCAGTGGCCAGCGGTATCCAGCGGCCCGGTGAAGTCGAACGCAAGCTGCTTGCGCGCATTGTTGCCCAGCTGTACTTCCACCTCGTGGCTCGGCGTGAACTGCGGACGCTTCGAGGTCAGCGCAATCAGTCCGCCCGTCGTGCCCTGGCCGTAGAGCACCGACGACGGGCCGCGAACGATCTCGAGGCGGTCCAGGAAGTACGGCTCGGTGCGCGCATAGGCATTACCGAAGAACTGTCGAAGACCATCGAGGTACTGGGTGAACGAGGTGCCGCGCAGGAACGCGTCATCGCCGCGGCTGTCGACGCCATAGGCATCGGCGCGCACGCCGGCGGAGTAGCGCAGCGCATCCTGCACGGTGAGCACGCCCTGGTCGATCATCTGCGTGTTCGAGATGACGGAAATCGCTTGCGGCGTCTCGATGAGCGGCGTGTCGGTCTTCGTGGCGCCCGAGGCTTCGGAGCGGGTGTAACCCTCGTCCAGCTTGAGGCCCTGCACGGCGACAGGAGCGAGCTGCACCGCCTTGTCGCTGGAAACCTGAGCGGTTGCGTCTCCTTGAGGCGTGAGACTTTGGCCGTTCGAGGCGAACGGAAGCAACGCTCCGGCGATCAGGAGCGGCAGCGTATTCCTGCGAAGAATCATGGACTTGTCCTATAGGTCGCACGGGGGCCCTTATCCCCGGCACGAGCTTAATTGCGAATGACTATCATTTGTATGATGTAGGAATTCGCTGACTCGCGCAATCTTGCGATTCGATTCACCCCTGTGGCCGTTGCTTCCCCGGCAACGCCCACAGCAATCCGCGCGTGATGACCGAAGGAAATACCGTGAGGTGATCTTCGTCGGGGATGGTCGTCATCTGGATATGCAGACCGGGATACCGCTTCGCCTTGAGTTGATCCATGAAACGCCGCGCGTTGCGCACCATGTCGACGCTACGGTTGTAGCGTGGATCGTGCGACGATGGCTCGAGGGTTTCGTAGGCGCCAAGCACCATCAGCACATTGGCCGGCATGTCCTTCAGCGTCGATGTGGCCTTGTGCATGCGTGTGAACTCGACCTGCCGATCGAACTGCAGGGACGGACTGCCGAGGATGTAGTACTGGAACATGCCCGGATCCGCGATGAGCATGTCCAGGCCGAGCAAGCCGCCGTAGGAGTGGCCGGTGTAGATCTTCCGGCTCATGTCGGCGCGATAATTCTCGGCGATCAGGGGGAAGACCTGCTCCTTGATGAAGCGTCGATAGAGATCGCTTTCGCCATAGACGACGGGACGCCCGGGCATATCGGAAACCGCGTCCGCGCTGCCGTGCGGCGTCGGCGTGTAGTCGCGTCGCCGGCTGTACTCCGGCGTCTCGCCCACCGCATACGCCAGGCCAACGAGGATGAAGTCTTCGGTGCCGTCGCCGTGGTCGCCGACGCGGCGGCCGATACTCCGGATCAACGGGAAAGCATAGTTGGCATCGGTCACGAAAATGACCGGGTAGCGCCGGTTCGGGTCCTTCCTGTACGACGGCGGGAGGCTGACCAGGACCTGGTAGTCGCGGTCCGTTCCATCGGCGTGCAGCGTGCGAACTTCAGTGTCGTCCAGCACATACGGTGAAGGCGTCTGGGGATCGGTCGGCCTTGAAGAGACCGCTGACGGCGCGGCAGTGGGTGCGCCCGGTGCCTTCGGCGTTGCCAAGGCAGCCGGGTTTTCCGGAGACGCCTGCGAGCACGCCGCCGCGAGCAGGCTCATGCATACAGCACACGCCATGAGAAACGATCTACTACGTCGGTCCATCCCTGGTGCCTCGCATCGGTTCGGGTCAAACCCGGATTGACGCACGACACCGAAAAAATCTCCAGTTACGCCATCAGCAGGTCTTCGTAGAACGCTCCGATGGGAAGCGTCGGATGTGCGATCTGGATCTCGAGGATCCACAACCCCGGCACAGGCACGGCGTCGAAACCACCGAGCGCGCCGGCCTTGTGCACGGCATGCGGATAGTCGCCGACCCGGTGTCCCTTGGTGGCGTGGTTGAGGCGCCAACCCATGGCCTCGGCTTCGGCGCTGGCGTAGTCATACAGGTCCACGCCCGTCACGCCTTCGCGCCACCGGGCGGCGGTGCGCGCAAAGAGCTCGCGTGAGGCTTCCGAGCACGCGTGCATCGTCGCGTCGTCCCCGACCACGAAGGTGTCACCGACATCGCCCTCATGGCCATCGAAGACCGGACCCAGGTCGATGAAGAAGATGTCGTTCGCGGCGAGCACGGTATCGGGGGCCGAACGCTGCCGGAACGTCTTCAGCGTGTTGGCACCGAAACGGATGATGCTCGGGTGCCAGATGCGCTGCATGCCGGCGGCGGCCAGGCGCTCGCCGGCCAGATCGATGGCCTCCTGCTCGCTCATCCCCGGCGTGACGCGCGATGCGATATCGCGCAGGGCGATCCACGACTGCTCGCGTGCGCCGAGCATCCGCTCGAGGGAGAAACGCTTGCCGACATGTTCGGCGGTCGCGACGGCCATGGCTCGGTCCTGCTTGGGGTCAGGCTCCGATTATCGCTCTTCGATGCCTGCCAGTTCGAGCGCCGCACGCCGACCCGCGGCAAGCACCTCCTCCGATATGGAGGGATCGTTGGTGGCGCGGGCGACCTGCATCGTGCCGGCCATCAGGCCGTAGAGGGCGATGGCCCGCTGCCGGGCCTGCGCCGGCGGCAACGCCGGCCACTGCGTGGCGGCCAGTTCGAGGAATTCGTTTACTCCGATCGTGAAGGCCTCACGCACGGCATCCGAATGGCGGGCCACTTCGGCAGCGACCGCCGAGGAAGGGCACCCGACTCCGGGATTGTCGCGATGGCGGATCGAAAAGTAGCTACGGATAAGCCCGCCGAGTCCCTCGCCACCATCGATCCATTGCCGGAGTCGAGCCACCCGGTCCTTGAGCGCAGATGTCACCGCCTCACGCGTCAGGTCTTCCTTGGACTCGAAGTGGTTGTAAAAAGCACCGTTGGTGAGGCCCGCCGCTGCCATCAGCGATTTCACACCCTCGCCTTCGATACCGTGTTCGCGAAAACGGAACGCGGCGGTCTCGACGATACGCTGGCGGGTCTGGTCCTTATGCTCCTTGTCGTAACGCATGGCTCAATGCTCCGTGGTGGCGACGTCGTCGTGCGGGGCATCCCAGCCGCCACCGAGGGCGCGGAACGCGGCGACGGCGGAACGCGCGTCGTTCGCGTGGACCTGTGCCAGCAGATCCCGCGAGGCGAGCAGCTGGCGATCCTCGTCGAGCACCTCGATGAGGCTGATCGCACCGCCCTTGTACGCATCTTGCGCTGCGTCGCGGGCACGGGTGTGCGCATCCACCTCGTCGGTCAGCAGTGCATGCTGGGCCTCGAGCTGGGATAGCGAGACGATGGCGTTTTCCACGTCTTCCGTGGCGCGTAGCATCGACGCGCGGTACTTCGCCAGCGCTTCCGCATTGGCGCCCCTGGCCTGCTGCACTTCGGCATCCACACGGCCGAAGTCGAAGAGACGCCAGTGCAGGCCAAGCGCGCCCTGGGGCTGGAAGGCGGCGCCGGTAAGCAGGTGGCCGGCGCCCAACGTGCTGAAGCCGAGCAAGGCGGACAAGGAGACCGACGGGTAGTACTCGGACACGGCGACACCGATCCGCGCATTGCTGGCGGCGAGTTCACGTTCGGCGGCGATCACGTCCGGGCGGCGCCGAAGTAGCGCAGCCGGACCGCCGGCCGCATCCACGCCGGGCACGATGTACGACCTGCCGGCGCTACCGATCTCCGCGGCGTAGGTTCCCGGTGCCGCGCCCATGAGCACGTCGAGGCGATTGAGTTGCGTCTCGAGTTCGATCTTCAGCGGCGGGATGGTCGCCCGCGCCTGCAGCAGCAGGGCCTCGGACTGGGCCGTCTCACGTACCGTGCCCACACCGTGCTCGGCGCGCAGACGAACGAGGTCGACCAGGCCGGATTCGTTCCTGATCTGCTCTTCGGCGATCGCGATACGCTCCTGTGCACCGCGCACGCGGAAGTATGCGTCCGCCGCTTCGGCAGCCAGCGAGATGCGCACGCCGACATGCGTGGCCTCGGCCGCCTGGTATTCCGCGTCGGCCGCTTCGGCACCGCGGCGGAGGCCACCGGCAAGATCGGTCTCCCAACTGGCACCGGCACCGATGTCCTGGATGGTCTGGCCGCGCTCGTAACCCGGGAAGGCGCTGGCGATCGTGCCGAGCGGGCTGCGCGTGGACTGATGCTGCCGGGCGACGCTGCCGTCGAGGCTTCCGCTCGGCATACGATCGGCTTGTACGTGCGCCGCCGCGGCACGCGCCTGTGCAACGCGCGCCGTGGAGGCGGCGAGGTCAAGGTTCTGCGACATCACGCGATCGACGATGGCGACCAGCTCGGGATCGTTGAAGCCCTTCCACCATGCGTCCAGCGATGGAGCAGGCGCGGCGACCTGGCGCGCGGCCAGCGCGTCGGCGTCGTGCCACGTCGCGTTGGTGGCGATGCTGGGCCGAGCGTAATCGGGACCTACCGTGCATCCCGCGAGACCCACGGCCAGCAAGGCGAAGAGGAATTTAGTGCGCATCGGCGGAAGGTCCTTTGGGCGGCTGCACCTTGCGCATCAACGGGACCATGATCGTCGCGATGACAAAGCACACCATGATGGAGAGAAAGGCGTCGCTGTAGGTCAGCGTCTGCGCCTCACGGAAGGTCAGTTGCCAGAGCGATCGCAACGCGGCGGTGTAGTTCTCGGTATCCGCCGGGTCAGGCAGGAGGCTGTTCATCGCTTCGTTGGTCGGGTTCAGGTGCTCGGCAAGGCGATAGAAATGCAGATTGGTACGATCGCTGAGGATCGTCGCGCATCCGGCGATTCCCATGGCGCCGCCGAGGTTGCGCATGAGGTTGAACAGACCGGATGCCTGCTTGAGCTTCGAGGGCAACAGTCCACCCAGCGTGAGCGTGACCGTCGGCGGGATGGCCAACTGCTGGCCCATGCCACGAAGTGCCTGCGGGAATAGAAGTTCCGTACCGCTCCAGTCATGCGTGATCGGCGTGAACTCGAACATCGACACGGCGAACAAGGCCAGGCCGATCATCAGCAACCAGCGCAGGTCCACGCGGTTGGCCAGCATCGAATAGATCGGGATGGTCAGGATCTGGAAAACGCCGGTGGAGAACACGGCCTTGCCGATCTGCAATGCGCTATAGCCTTCCACGCGCCCAAGGAAAAGTGGTGTCAGGTAGATGGTCGCGAACAGGCCGATGCCGGTAACGAAGGAGAAGAAACAACCCAGCGCGAAGTTGCGGTCCTTGAGCGCACGAAGGTCCACCACGGGGTGCTCGGCGGTGAGCCCGCGCCAGACGAAAAGCACGCCGGAGATCGCGGTGATCCATGCCGTGGTGCGGATGGTCGAATCCTGCATCCAGTTCCAGCGCGGGCCTTCCTCGAGCGTGTACTCGAGGCAGCCCAGGAAGGTGGCGATCAGCGCGATGCCGAGCCAGTCGCCCACCTTGAGCAGGGAGAGATCGGCTTCGTCGATCTTCACCAGGATCGGAACGGCAATGGTTACGAACGCGCCGGGGATCAGGTTGACGAAGAACAGCCAGTGCCAGGAATAGTGGTCGGTGATCCAGCCGCCCAGTGTTGGACCAAGCGTCGGCGCCAGCGAAGCGAGCGCACCGATCGTCGCCGCGGCCACGACGCGCTTCTTGCCTTCGAAAAACACGAAGGCCGTGGTGAAGACCATCGGGATCATCGAGCCGCCAAGGAAGCCCTGCGCGGCGCGGAACACGATCATGCTCTGGATGTCCCAGGCCAGGCCACACAGCAAGCTGGTTAGCGTGAAGCCTGCCGCCGAGACGGCGAACAGCCAGCGCGTGGAGAACACGCGGCTCAGCCATCCGGAAAGCGGAATCACCACGATCTCGGCAATGAGGTAGCTCGTCTGCACCCAGGCGGTATCGTCCGCGCCGGCCGAAAGGCCGCCGCCGATATCACGCAGTGACGCGGACACGATCTGGATGTCTAGCAAGGCGATGAACATACCCAGGCACATGCTCGCGAACGCGAAGATCTTCTGGCCCTGGGTGAGATGAGCGATCGGGCTCATGGCGCTTTGGTATCGATCGTCGCGGTGACCGAAAGGCCCGGACGCAGCGTACCGAGATCGCCGTCGTTACCGTCGAGCGTGACGCGGACCGGTACGCGCTGCACGATCTTGGTGAAGTTGCCGGTGGCATTCTCTGGCGGCAGCACGCTGAACTGCGCTCCGGTCGCGGGTGCCAGGCTGGTCACGTGACCCTTGAACGTCTTGCCCGGCAGCACATCGGCGCGGACATCGACCACCTGCCCCACGCTCATGCGGGCCAGCTGGTCTTCCTTGAAGTTGGCATCCACCCATAGGCCGTGCGCGGGGACGACGACGAGCATCTGGCTACCCGCCGCGGCATAGGTACCGACACGAGCACGACGATTACCGATGACGCCGTCGACCGGGGCACGCAACTCGGTGTAGGAGAGATTCAGGCGAGCGATATCCGCCTCGGCGTGTGCCTGGCTAAGCGCGGCTTCGACCTGGTGCTTCTGCGTGTCGATCACGTCCAACTGGCGCTGCGCGCCCTGGACCACCGCCGAAGCGCGATCGGTTGCCGCGTGGGCAGTCTGGAAATCCGCCTGGGCGCGCTGGGCGCTTTCCACGGAAACGGCCGAGCGGCCGGCAAGTTCACGGTAACGCTGGTCGTCGAGTTTCGAGCGGTTCGCCTCGGCCTGGGCCGCCGACAGCCCGGCCTGAGCCTGCGCGATCACGCTGTGCTGCAACTGGGCCACCGCATCGAGGTTGCGCAACGACGCTTCCTGCGCAGCGACGGCCGCTTCGGCCTTTTCCAGCGCTGCCTTGTAGTCGCGGTCGTCGATCTTCACCAGGAGATCGCCCTTGTGGACGGCCTGGTTGTCGGTGACGGCAATACCCTGGATGTACCCGGGAACCTTGGAGCCGATCACGGTGATATCACCGCCGACATACGCGTCATCGGTGTCCTCGATGAACCGCCCGGTCGTCCACCAATGGGCGCCGTACAAGCCGACGACCACGATCAGGCCAACCAGGCCGATGATTTTAAAGCTCTTTTTTCGTCCCGCGGCTCGGGGGACAGGAGTATCGATGACGGCGGCCACGGCGGTACCTGCTGGGTAGTGAAATTACGAACGTACTTTTAATGAAGATGATACGCGTAATCTCAAGGTTCCGTGCACGACTTTTTTTCAAGGCAGCCTTTACAGGCGAAGCACGCCGGCCGCCTGTTCCACCACGTCGGCGACGATCTGCGCCGCCGACGCCTCCCGGGCCATGGCGCCGGATTGCCCGGACCACAACGGTTGGAAGTCGCCCAGCCCGTCTGGCTCCGTCGCGGCGCGCAACGGAGTGAGTGGACCACCGGCCAGCGGAAAAGGCAGCGGGTCCGTCGACAACACCCCCAGCTCACGCATGATCCGGTTGACGACACCGCGCGCCGGCCTTCCGGTAAGTACATTGGTTACTGCGGTGTTGTCGTCGCGTGCGGTGCGCAGCGCGTTGCGATGCGACGTGACGCTGGTTGCCTCGTCCGAGAGCAGGAACGCCGTACCCAGCTGCACCGCCGATGCACCAAGGCAAAGTGCGGCGGCCATGGCCCGGCCGTCGACAATGCCTCCCGCGGCAATCACGGGCACCGTCAGTGCATCCACCATCTGCGGCACAAGCGCGATCGTCCCGGGTTGAGTGGCCATGTCATCGGTAAGAAAGTTGCCGCGATGTCCCCCCGCTTCGTAACCCTGCGCGATGACAGCATCGCAACCGCGATCCTGGAGCCAGCGTCCCTCCGCGACTGTCGTCGCCGATGCAATCACGATGGCGCCGGTGGCCTTGACGCGATCCAGCAGCACATCGTCTGGAAGTCCGAAATGAAAGCTCACCACTTCAGGACGCAAGTCCGCCACGAGCGAACACATGGCAGCGTCGAAAGGCGCGCGTCCACCGGCCTTCGGTAACGTAGCGACATCGACGCCGAACTCGGCGAAGTACGGCGCAAGTCGGTCGAGCCAGCGCCTCGTCATCTCGTCGGTCGGCGTGACAGGTGTATGCGCGAAGAAATTCAGGTTGATCCGGGAGCGTGGCGCTGCCGCGCGGAAGGTTCGGACTTCCGCGTCTATCGTCTCGAGTGAAATCGATGCGCAGGGAATGGCTCCGAGGCCACCGGCACGTGCCACCGCGATGGCGAGTGCTGAACCGCCCGATCCCGCCATGGGCGCGAGTAACAAGGGGTGTTCGATGGCGAAGAGGTCGAGGGCGCGGCGATCTATCCAGGCGGTCATGGCGATTCCTGACGAACAGGCATCGACGCACGCAGGAGGGTACGTCGACGCATTGCGATGAGACGATTCTAGCCTGCCGCCATCAGACATGGGTCAAGACCCTCGGAGCAGGTGGCTTCTCTTTCAGCGCTCGCACCCCGTACGATGTATGCCTCGGGCGAATCGTCAAAGGAGCGCAGTGCATGGTGAAGCCCGTGGGAGCACGTAGCCTCCACAACCAGGTCGTTCACGAACTGGGACAGCTGATCGTCAGCGGCAAACTTGCGCCGGGCGAGGGTCTCCCGCGCGAGGATCTCCTGGCCGAACAGCTGCAGGTCAGCCGCACCGCGCTGCGCGAAGCGATGAAAGTTCTCGTGGCGAAGGGGCTGATCGAATCCCGCCAGCGAACCGGTGCCCGGGTGCGCGAAGCCATCCACTGGAAGCAGCTCGATGCCGAGGTGCTGGCCTGGCGCTGCGCCTCCATGCCGACGGACAGCTTCGTCGAACAGCTGGTCGAGATGCGCGAGCTGATCGAGCCCGGTGCCGCGGCTGCGGCGGCAAAACGGCGAACCGACGCACAGATCGTCGAGCTCAAGGCGGCCTACGATGCCATGGCGGCCTCGGAAGATCTCGACGCCTGGGCCGAGGCAGACCTTGCCTTTCACGAGATCCTGTTGAAAGCCACCAACAACTCGCTCATGGTTTCACTGTTTTCGGTGATCGAGACGGCACTGGGAACGTTCTTCCTGCTCTCCGCACGCAACGCGAGCAACTTCAAGGCGGCCCTGCCGCAGCACCAGAAGGTCTATGAAGCCGTGCGTCGCGGTCAGCCCGAGGTGGCAAGGAAGGCCATGCTGGCCATGGTGGCCGAGTCACGGGCCAACATTCTCCGCCAGGCCCGGGCCAAGGCCTGAGCGTAGGGACCGGCGGCGAAGCCCCGCCCAGAGCCATTTCACGCGAATGCTGCGCCGCAGCTTGCGGACATATAATAATAAAATACTACAATTGGCCCACGGGACAATCTTGATCGGCGAGTGATAACGGCACAGGAGGCAAGGCGACTTGCTTCCCGGAGAACCGTGCGCCGGTATTTCATCCAAATGTGGGGAGTAAGGAATGCAGCGGAAGGTACTCGCGCTGTCGGTGCGCAACGCACTGGCGGGCATGCTCGGCATCTGTTTCATCGGTGGTTTCATGCCGGTCCATGCGCAGGACGCGCCCGCTAACACGACCCAGGATGCCCAGCGAACACCGGACGGAAAGGCCGTCACCGACCTCAATGGCGTCTCCGTAACCGGCCAGCTGCAGTCGCTGTTTCTTTCCCAGTCGACCAAGCGCGACGCGGTGAACACGGTGGATTCCGTATCGGCCGAAGAGGCCGGCAAGTTCCCCGACCAGAACGTGGCCGACGCGCTTCAGCGCGTGCCCGGTGTGTCGGTGAACCGCAGCGGCGGTGAATCGAACCAGATCACCGTGCGCGGCTTCGGTCCGAACTTCGTCAACGTGCTGCTCAACGGCCGCACCATGCCGACCGCCGCCAGCGATCGCGCGTTCGACTTCGACGTGCTTCCTTCGGAAGTCATCCAGCAGGCCGTGGTGCAGAAGACCAGCACGCCGGACCTCGAAGAAGGTGGCATCGGCGGCACGGTGAACATCATCACGGCGCGACCTTTCGACTTCAACGGTTGGCACGCGGCAGGCAGCGCCGCGGGCGTCAACGACAGCATCAACGGTGGCTTCGCCAACAAGACGACGCCAAAGGTGTCCGGCGTTGTCGGCAACACGAACGCCGATCACACCTTCGGTTGGCTGGCTTCGTTCGTCTACTACAAGCGCGATCATATCGAACAGTCCATCGACACCCTGGGCTGGCTGCAGAACCAGGATTTCTCGCGGATCAATCCGTCCTACACCAATGTCTCGCTGCCGCAGACGCTGCAGGGCCAGGTGATCAACGAGACCCGCACGCGCACATCTTTCAACGGCGCCATCGACTGGAAGCCGATCGATGACGTGACCGTCAAGCTGGACGGTCTGTTCTCCGAGTACAAGGTCGACTCGACGTATAACGCGTTCGGTTCGTACACCAATACCGGCATCATCCAGAACATCACCCCCGGCGCGAATGGCACCGCGCAGAACTTCGTGATGGACCAGTCGGGCGGCATGTCGAACGACTACGCCGAACAAGCCAACCCGCGTGATGCCTTTAACACGCAGTTCGGTAGCCACATTACCTGGCAGATCGACCCGTCGATGGAGCTGGATCTCGACTCCGCCGCATCCGGAGCGTGGAACAAGCAGTCGCAGGACGGCTACTTCGTGGTGCTGGGTACGCGCAACGTCGGCGTGAATCCGACCTGGACCAACAACGGTGACGACCACCTGGGCAGTTACACCGGCCTGCTACCGTCCACCGATGTGAACGACCTGCACGCCCACGTGACGAACCAGGGCACGCAGAGCCCGAACGTCAGCGACAAGATCCTCGAGAACCAGCTGCACTTCGGCAAGAGCTTCCTCGACGGTACGTTGTCGCGTATCGACTTCGGCATCTCGAACTCGAACCGCAAGAAGACCGAAGTCACGTACAACACGCCGAACAGTTTCGGCTGCGCCGAGTACTGCGGTTACGTCGTGGATGTGCCGCCCGACGCGGTCGACGCGCACATCTTCCACGCAGGCAACCTCGTCAACGGTGCCTCGCCCGGCTTCCCGCGCGACTGGGTCACCTACGACGTGAACAAGCTGTTCGCGTACCTGGCGACGCCGGCCGCGTATAACCAGCTGCCGAACGCGGACGCCTTCAAGGCCCAGCTCGACGCCAACGGCGGCGGCTTCACGTCGCAGCCGGATCCGAACACGTACAGCCAGATCAAGGAGCGCATCAGTTCCGCCTACGGTATGGCTACGCTTGAGGGTGACGGCGGCATGCCGTGGACCCTCAATGTCGGCATGCGCTATACGAAGACGAATACGACGTCGTACGCTTACTCGGTGCCGATCATCGGCATCGCCGTGAACCCGAACGATCCGACCAATGCCATCCCGACGTATGGCACGCTGAGCCCGATCGCAGAGAACGGCAACTACCATGAGTGGCTGCCCTCGGCGAACTTCAAGCTCAACCTGCTCGACAACGTGGTGTTCCGCGCCGCGGCCTCCAAGACGCTGACCCGGCCCGACCTGAGCAACCTCGCGGCCTCGGCGTCGTACAGCTTCCGTCCGCAGGACCAGACGGTCACGCGCGGCAATACCCAGCTCAAGCCGTACCTTTCGAAGAACTACGATGCCGGCATCGAGTGGTACTTCAACGAAACCAGCTATACGGCGCTCAACTTGTTCCGCAAGCAGGTCAGCAACTTCAGCACCCTGATCACCACCCAGACGACCCTGCTCGGCTTCCCGTTCCAGCTGACCGAGCCGGTGAACCTCAACGAGGCCACGATCAAGGGCGCCGAGTTCACGTTCAACTACCAGTTCACCAAGCTGCCTGCGCCGTTCGACGGCCTGGGTGTCGCGACCAACTACACTTACGTCACCAGCGATGCGAGCATCAGCGAAGACAAGCTGGCGAATGCGGGCAAGTTCGCGGTGCCCGGCATCGGCAACTCGTATAACGCGAGCCTTTACTACCAGAAGGGCCCGATCGAGGCACGCGTGGCCTACAACTGGCGCGCCAAGTACCTCGCTTCGATCGCCGGCAACCAGAGCCAGCCGACCTCGGTGAAGGATTACGGCCAGCTCGATCTGAGCGCCAGCTACAAGCTCAACGAGCATGTTTCGCTGTTCATGGACGCGACCAACCTGACCAACGAGAACATCTTCCAGTACCAGGTGTACGACGATCGCCAGAGCTATGCCGAGGCCAATGGCCGCACCTTCTTCCTCGGTGTGCGCGCCTCGCTGTGATCCAGCTGTGCAATGACCGGTTGAGCGTGTGCCTGCTGCCGTCGGTAGGCGGTGGCATCGCACGCTTCGACTGGCTCGGTGGGAACGAGGAGGTGCCGCTGATGCGGCCCTGCCTCGGGGCACTCGAGCGATCTCCCGGTCGGTACGAACCCAATCGACTTGCCAGTTACCCCCTCCTGCCGTGGAGCAATCGCATTGCCCACGGCGGCTTTTTTATAGGGGAGCGGCGCGTGGCCTTGCCACTCAATCGCGACGATGACGCCTATCCGATCCACGGCAGCGGCTGGCAGCGTCGCTGGACCGTGCGTCGGCACGATGCGGATGAGGTGCTTCTGGAGTTGGTGGAGGTATCTCCCGACACCTACACCTATCACGCCAGCCTGCACTATCAGTTGGAAGGCGACGCGCTCCGCGTGCGGCTTCGCGTTACCAATACGGGTGACGCGCCCCTGCCTTTCGGCCTTGGCCTGCACCCTTTCTTTCCTCTCCAAGGCGGTGCGAAGCTGCTGGCACCGGCGACCAACGTCTGGCTCAACGATGGCCACAGCCCGCTACCCACCCACCGCGACGCCGTGCCGGCCCCCTGGGATTTCTCGGCAAGCCGCGCGCCGCCCACCGGCATCAATCACGCCTTCACGGGCTGGAGCGGCAAGGCGGCCATCGAGTGGCCCCGGCACGCGCTGCGCCTGCATATCGAGGCGGATGTCGACACGTATGTGTTGTACACCCCGGTCGGCGAAGACTTCTTCTGCTTCGAACCAGTGGACCATCCGATCAATGCCGTGCATCTTCCGGGGGGACCGGTTGCCAATGGCATGACGTTGCTGGCAGCCGGTGAAAGCCTCGAGCATGTCTTTGGATTCCGCGCGGAGGCACTCGAGGCTTGAGTGCACCCCATGAACAAGAAGGTTGACTACTTGATGCGTCACGTCACGATTGTCCGGCTCGCCATGCTCGCCGCGGGCAGCCTCATGCTTATGCCCGCAATCGCCGCCTCGAAAGCGGCGTCTCCGGGGAATGCATCCCCCACGTACGACGTGGCTCACAAGGTGTTCCGCCTTGACGCCGGCGGTGTCACTTATGCCATCGGCGTGGACCCCCAGGGCAAGCTGCAGACGCTTTATTGGGGCGCACGGCTGGCAGCGACCGACCCCCTTGGCCCCGCAACGCCGGCACCGGAGCGGTCGTCGTTCGATCCGGCTGGCAGCCTTTCCCCGCAGGAGTACGCCGGCTGGGGCGGCGCGATGAGCGCGACGCCTGCGCTGAAGGTCCACCTCGCGGACGGCAACCGCGACCTGGTGCTGCGCTACGACAGCTACAAGATCGAGAATGGCGGCCTTTCGATCGTGCTGCGCGATACGCAGGCGGGTGTCGCCGTCACGCTCCGCTATACGGCGGATGCCTCCACCGGCATCGTCGGCCGCTCCGCGCACATCGAGAACACCGGGCAGCAGTCGCTCACCGTCGATAGCGCGGCTTCTGCCGCGTGGAACCTGCCCAGGGGTAGCGATTACTCCTTGCGCTACCTCACCGGTACCTGGGCGGGTGAGTGGCACCTGCAAACCCGTGCCATCACGCCTGGCGCGACCGTCCTGGAGAGTCACCGCGGCAGCACCGGCGACGAGAACAATCCCTGGTTCGCCATCGGTCGCGGCGGCGCATGGAGCGAAACTCATGGCGACGTCTGGTTCGGCGCCCTCGCCTGGAGCGGCTCGTGGAGCATCCGCGTGGACGAGGACATCCTCGGCCAGGTACGCGTGGTCGGCGGCTATAACCCCTTCGACTTCGGCTACAAGCTGCAGCCCGGTCAGGCGCTCGATACGCCTGTCTTCTATGCGGGCTATACGCGGGACGGCATGGGCGAAGCCTCCCGCCTGCTACACCGCTTCGAGCGCGATCGCATCCTGCCGGAAGGTTCGAATACGCCGCTGCGGCCTGTCCTCTACAACTCGTGGGAAGCCACCGAGTTCAAGGTCGACGAGGCCGGCCAGGCACGCCTGGCTGAAAAGGCTGCCACGCTCGGCGTGGAGCGCTTCGTCATGGACGATGGCTGGTTCGGCGCGCGCAACAGCGACCGCGCCGGCCTGGGCGACTGGGTCGTCAATCGCAACAAGTTTCCCAACGGCCTGAAGCCGCTCATCGACAAGGTGCACGGCCTTGGCATGAGCTTCGGCCTGTGGGTGGAGCCGGAGATGATCAATGCCGACAGCGATCTCTACCGTGCGCATCCGGATTGGGTGCTGAATTTTCCGGGACGCGACCGCAGCGAAGGCCGCCACCAGATGGTGCTGAACCTCGCTCGCGAGGACGTCAAGGCACACGTGCTCGAGGTGCTCGATGGCCTGCTCAAGGACAACGACATCCAGTTCCTGAAATGGGATTACAACCGCAACTGGTCCGAGCCGGGCTGGCCACAGATGTCGCCTGACGAACAGCAGAAGGTGTATGTCGCCTACGTCAACAACCTGTACGACATCATTCGCGAGCTGCGCAAGCGCCACCCGAAGGTCGAGATCGAGTCGTGCTCGGGCGGTGGTGCCCGCGTGGATCTGGGCATCATGGCGCTCACCGATGAAGTGTGGCCGTCGGATAACACCGATCCGTCGGATCGTCTGTCGATCCAGGACGGCTTCAGCCAGGCCTATGCACCGGCCACCATGATGGCCTGGGTTACCGGCTCACCCAATTGGGTCAACAACCGCACCAGCTCGCTCGACTTCCGCTTCCTTTCCTCGATGCAGGGCGGCCTGGGCATCGGCGCGAACCTGCTCGAGTGGACGCCGGCGGACGAAGCAACGGCGCGCCATTACATCACCGAGTACAAGGCGATTCGTGGCACCGTGCAGAAGGGCAACCTCTATCGATTGCTCTCGCCGCAGGACCGTGCGCCCTGGTCCGCCACGGAGTCCGTGGCTGCCGACGGCACGCAGGCCGTGTTGTTCGCCTTCCAGCGGCAGGGCGAAGAAGCCCGTCCGTTCCCGACGTTGCGCCTGCAAGGCCTGGATCCTGCCGCGCGCTACCGCTATCGCAGCATCCACGGTACGGCCGCGCCGGGCACGCCGGACGTGGCCAGCGGTGCGTACTGGATGGAACGCGGTGTCGACCTTGTCATCAAGGGCGACCTTCAGGCGGCCGGGCTCGTCTTCGAGCGCGACGGGAAGCGCTGAACCTTGAGAGCGACTCGGGGAGCACCGTGCCTCTGGCGCGGTGCTCCCGGAGAAGTCGAGCCAGAGTTCCTGCTCGTTTGTATCCGTGTGTATCCGAACCGGTAGGGGATACGTAGCGTTGCAAATACCCCTCGTTCCGGACACGAGGGTGGTCGGGTGCGCTCCATAGACTGGGGTCCTTCTATCTATGGAAGATCACTGGAGAACGATGATGTCATCCGCACACGTCCCCACCGCTCGCCGCGCCTCGTTTGCCAAACGCACGCTTGCACTCGCACTCGGCTTCGCGATGCTTGCACCCTCGGTCTACGCACAGTCGGCCCACGCCTTCGACGCTTCCGCGAACGCCACCGGCACCACGAAGGTGGACGAAAGTATCCGGCCCTTCCATGTCCACGTGCCGCAGGAGCAGCTCGACGACCTGCGCCGGCGCATTGCCGAAACGCGCTGGCCCGACAAGGAAGTCGTAAAGGACGAATCGCAGGGCGTGCAGCTCGCTCGAGTGCAGTCACTCGTCAAGTACTGGGGCACCGATTACGACTGGCGCAAGGCCGAGGCGCAGCTCAATGCGCTGCCCGAGTTCGTGACGAACATCGACGGCGTGGATATCCAGTTCATCCATGTGCGCTCGAAGAATCC
>Ga0247742_10000166_pt1 | contig 57304 bp, 63 predicted proteins | sample UWRJL208509C2_FD_180944 | JGI IMG/M metagenome (GOLD analysis project Ga0247742, IMG submission 180944) | Plant litter microbial communities from Arlington Agricultural Research Station in Wisconsin, United States - UWRJ-L208-509C-2 | ecosystem: Environmental > Terrestrial > Plant litter >...
GCAGATCACCATACCGGCCAGCGGTCTTTCGAAATGCCGCAATCGAAGGCCTGACAGAAGACCGCACTCGATCACACGTTCAGTCAATCAAAAACCTCTTGCATAACGGGCGGCAACCACAGAAGTGTTAGGCTCAGGGCTCGTTAAATCAGAGGCAGAAGATAATGGCGGCTGCGATGCATATGCTTGAGAAGAAGGTGTGAGCGCAACGGTCGCATCGAGTGTGAATTCTGCGACAGTCCTTGAGCCTGCCAAACATGTTCTCGATCTTATGGCCCTTTTGTAGAGCGTCGGATCGTGCGGAATTGGCACCTTGCAGTTTGCCGGCGATGGAATGCAGGCCGTTATATTGCGGAGGATTACCGATCGGATGCATGCAATTCGCTGATGCCTGCGCCTTTCTTAAATCGACGAGAACTGGAATGGCGACCCGGTTTTTCACGACGCCACCTGCGATATCCGCACGACAACCCACGGACTCACAAATCGCCCGGGACTTTAACTAGCGGCTTGTCGAAGGCTCGCGACTGCGATCATTCAATGCACTGTGGGAGCGCTTTCTGTTTAACGGAACTCTACCATTGTCGTCGAGAAGGTTTGCGTCCTCCTCCGAAACCGTTATGTGATGCGCTTGACGTGCTGACGGATTATGTGTGCTAGGTCGTAGCCTATTCGATGGTCCGGCGTCCTGGCCGGTAGGTTGTTTCGTCTTCACAAAAGCAATGCCCAACTTGGTTTGACCTGGTCCCTGTCCAGATTTTTCCAGCTCACGCTGTTTTCTTGACAATTTGCGTTTATGCCCGCCTTCAGCCGCCAGGCTGGTTTGTATCAGCGCTGTCGGCGGGGGCGTTTGCTGAATCGTCAGCGGTATTGGTGGGACTTCCCGCAGCCTCCCCTGCCACGCCTGATGAAAGTGTTCCAAATTGCGCACGAGCACCTCGACTTCAGGTTTCTTATTTTTGAAGGTGTGGAAGTAGCCACTCTTGATCATTTCAGAGAGTATCGGACGCCCCTGTGGATCTACAGTTCCCGGCTCTAGCCAGTAATCCCTGTTGTCTGAAACGTTTTTAAGGAAACGCATGCGGCGATAGAAATTGTCGCGACTTGGAGAAATGACGGCTTCCATGGAGCTAACGACCCTATCGCCCAGGTTCTTTGCTATCGAATTGCATGGGGTTCGGGCCCTGATCTCCCGCCGGACCGCAGCTTTAAAATCGTCTGGTACCCGCTTGATCAGTTGGACGGCGGCGTCGCCACCATCCAGGCGCAGTCGTTTGGCGACAGGCTCACTTACGCTATTCGCGCGCTCTTCTTCTTTTTCCGAGTGATGGCGCTGGATTAACGAGGCGATCTCTACGGCCTCATTCAGTGTCAGCGGTCGGGGATTTCTGCTCTTTTGGCTCTTTTGAAGCGCTTCTCGTGAGGGACGTAAAATATCATCTAGCGCGACCATCACCCCATTCTTGCGGTGATGGTGCTCGTTGGAAATAAAGCGGACTCCGGTATTATACATTTCTGCGTCAATCACCTGTTTTCTTAGAAGCCACGGGCGAACTGAATTACCGTTCGCCCGCACTTCGTCGATAACAGCTTGACGCACTCGATTATAAAAAGCGCCATCGGGCACGATTTCATCAAGGAGTGTGTTGATGTATTTTAGTTCAGCAGTGTGCTGCTTCCAGTCCTTAATCTTTCTACTTGAAGAGATTGCGCGGCGCGCGTCCAGGATCGGTTCGTCCACACGGTAACCAAGAACCGCTATCTGCGGGAATTCGAATGGGTTGGCGCTGTCAGAAATGGAAGCATATGTTTCTAAGTTATCATTCAAATCAGCAATGACGTTCGCTGAGATCGTGGTGGCGAAGCGCGGTTCCTTGCTGTGTATGGCATTAATCACTGTGCTGATTCGGGTCGCATCCGCCTCAATCATGGGTTCAAGATCATGAAGTCGCGCGGCAACAATTGCATCCAGCGCATATAGCCGCTGCTTGTTATATGCAGGCTCGGCTGGGATAGCTTGGCTAAGCACGCTGTCTGTGCGCAGCACCAGATCCCCCTTGGGCGAACGGGACAGGCTAGCTCTATGCGATACTTGTGAATTTTCTGCGCCAACGTCAGGGACGTAAGAAGGCGTGCGGCTGCGCATGACGTGTGTTAGATAGACGACCGCGGAGGATTCAATTCGAGAATTAACCATTTTCCCCTCATTTCGGGCATTTCAACGATCCACGAGAGCTAGTCTTCCTGTAGACTTCGTGCAACAAGAGAGTATTCCCAAACTTGCTTTCCTGCTGAGCATCGCGTTTCATCGATAATATTAGGGGTCTCGACACATGCTCAGTGTTGAACCCATCAAATATGTTCACTGTCAATCTTTGCCGTTCTGATAGGGCAGTAGTTTCGGGCGCGGCGAGACCTAATAGCCGCCGGAGCAGCTATTACTAGGGCGCAGGAAGCCTAGGGCGGCCATGCGTTCGATCTAAGCGTGATTTTCGATTCGCCTTGACAGCAGTTTTACGGATTATCGGGAGCAGGGGCAATGCATCCGACATGGGTTGCGCCATGCGGTGGAGCCATCGGTCGCCAATATGCCGCGGTAGTCACCAAGAAAGGACTGTGAGTGGACCTGGCCATGGCCCGGTTGATAGTCGAGAAGTACGATTGGTTTTTCACTATCTTCGCTGCTTCGATAAGCCCACCTATAAGACGTGCTGGTGGCTTCCTTGTCCTTTTCTTTCAGGACCTGAACCGTCGTCTCATTGCCATGAACGAGTGGCCGTGATCGCAGCCGCAGCTTCAGAGCGTCATAAATACGGTGCAGATGCTCTTCGTTTGAACCGATCACCCAGTGAGCAAGTGCGCCACGGCTGATGGGAACGCTGGCCCGCTCAAATGTTTGCGCCACGCGGTACAGCGGTGTGCCATCGACGTATTTGTGAACGAGGGCGAAGGCGAGCGTCGACGCGGTGGCGATGCTGCCAGGCAGGGGGCTGCTTCGGCATAGGCGCGATCATGACCGGCGTGTTGATCCCGGTACGATCGCGGTGACGGCAAGCATACTTGAACCGTACATTCTGCAGGAATTTTGCCTTGACCTTGATATGGAGCGGCTCCGTAACGGCCTCGCCCATGCGATGTATTTGGCTTTTGCAGCACGGACCAGCCCTCTGATCGTCGTCTAGGTTGTATTCGACACGCTCGCGCGGCAGATCTTCTGGTAGAGGTCTGCGGCCCCGCTTTTTACCCGCAGCATTATGGACTGCTGGCGGGCCTGTATCCGGGAGATCGGCAACGTCGCCGCCATGATCACGATCATCCTCGTCTGCGGCCTCTTCGGCTTCGTTGAAGAGGCGATCGACGTGCTTTTCGCTGCGTGACGCAAAGCGATGTAGCTTTGCGAGCGCCAGTTCTTCTTCCTGCTTGCCGACCCGTCGCGAGAGCGCTTCCTTCCTTCTCACTCTTGAGCGCCGCGATTTCGCAGCATTTGCCGCCAACTGCGTCTCGTTCGAGCACCGCATTAGGTCCTACACTTGGCGATCACACTGGCCTCAGCCTCCTCACCATTCAGCTCACCGCGACCGAGCTACGTCACACGCTCACGTGTTCGTCAGCTTAAAGTCGCGTTTCCGGCTGCGTCTTTGGAAAAGGCACCGCTTTCGCAGAAAAGGCGTCAGATGTAACATGGAACTGATAAGAGCACATCTCGCGTTTACTGAGCACAGTATCCTGCTATCCTCCTCCGAGATACGATTCAGATTTTACATCATCGATTGCCATAGAATTACAAATACTATTGATACAGACAGAGTTGAAGAGGACGGACTATGTTACAGAATACAGATTATAGATTAGGATGCGAGATCGGCCTGTACGGCATTTACGCAGAATTACCGGCGTTTGAGATTGTTAATCTCGCTCATGATCTAGTTAGCGCCTTCACAGCAAAAGTTGTCACATTGAAATACGCCTCAGGATCTAGTGTTTATACTAATGACACTCGATGGTCGATCATAGACAACATGAAAACGGAATTCAATCGCAGGGTCAACCAACTCAATGCCGATCCGGTCGAAGCTGCCAAGCTAGCCGAGGAAATTCAAGCGTTCGTTGAGACAGTACTCGATCCCCTAATCGCCGCGCATACACTGGGAGCGAACTGGTGAACCCTGAGATAGAAATGCCGAGAAAAATTCAGTTATCCGCTTCTCAGGTTCAACAGATATACGAGAGGGACATTGTCCCCGACATTGGAGTCGTCGGCGATCCAATCGAAAATCCAACTTTTTCGGTCGTGAGCGGCCAACCAGGTGCTGGAAAAAGCACGGCTATCCGACAAATTCGGGAGCGATTTCAGGGGCAACCGACGCAAATAATTATTCCTGATCATATGTGCCAATATATTCCTGGTTACAATGACGCGCGAATGGCCGGAATGGACGAACCGCTCGATAAGTCAGGTGGGTCACCCATCACGGAGTGGAATGGCAGTTTAGTTAAGCGCGCCTTCAAGCAGCGCGCGAACATTATATTGGAGTCGTGCTACACACCCGAAAATTATCGTTCCTTGCTTGAGCACGCAAAGGAAAGCGGATATCGTCTTGAGTTGAACATCCTTGCGACGAACAGGCGAGTGAGCTTCACAGGTATCCACGATCGATTTAATAGAGTTCTCCAAAGGGGATCGGTTGATGGGACCGTACTACCTGACCTGGAAACCCACGACCATTATTATGCCCTCGTACCACGTCTAGTGTTTCATGTTGAAAAAAATAAGCTGTTCGACAGCATCAGAATTGCCTCCCGTGGACAAGCACCGCGATATGTAAATGAACTTGTTGCCGATAGCGGCGGAGCTCCGAGGTGGAAAGGTGAGCCCCAAGCGCTCCGGCAGCTTATGAGTGAGCGCAACCGCCCTCTTACCAGAGATGAAAGGAGTTCACTGCGGCAAACTTGGGAGCGACTGATTGATAGCCCAAGTCTCAAGACCCATCCGGAAACAAAAGACTTGCCACTGGCGGATTATCGCCATGATGTATTAAAATATCTTGGAAGCAAAGGAAATTTATTTCCTCCGGCCGCCGAGACACCGGAAGTGGATCGGAAACATATAACGACCGAATACGCTGCAATGTTTCGAGAAGATCGCGATCTTATCCTTATAAGCAAGAGTAACCAAGGCGAATTTAGCGATCCAGATTTCGAGTATGCTTTCGAGGCAGCGCTGGAGAGTTTCGACGATTGGTTCAGCTCGAAAATAAAGAGGGTGAGCAATAGCGTACAAGAAACGGAAGTCGCAATGGGACACCCGAATCAGTCCAGCAAGCTAACCCATGCAACCGATACACTAGCAATCGCAGGGCAACTAGGGAGAGCCAAGCGGGTTATCGAGACAGAAAGCGATCTGAATTCGGAGACGCAAGGGCCGACAAAGCGTTTGAGGCAATCACACGAATTAGATGCCGATCGAGCAAAATCTAACATCAATTATACGCAGTCGATCTCCGAAAAAAAGTTGTGGGCTGAATTGGACCGCGCCGATCCCGAATTCGAAGGTGCGGTAAGGGCCTACGTCGAAAACAGGGAACAGCCTCGACAACATCAAGAATCAACCTCAGAGAAAAGACTGTGGGCTGAGCTGGACCGCGCCGATCCCGAATTCGAGGCAGCGATTAGAGCAAACTTGGAAGGGCATGAACGGCCCCACCATAGTAATGAACTACTCCCTGTAAATGGCGGCAAAGGGATGGTCAGTGAGCGAGTGTTGAGTGAGGGGCAAGTATCAGGTCAAGACAATGCTGTGCGTGGTCTTACTGAGCGCACACGCAAACACGGACGCGACAATTGATGTGCGGATGATACGCTCCGCGTGTAGTGATAAATCCACCTCAATGCCCAGCGGATCGCGGTTGAAGTCGTGTGGGACACTCAGCAGGCGGAATTGCCAACCATCCTCAAGGCGATTTCCTAAGTGACCTGATGTGGTGGACGGCCTCCGCTCCCGGCATCGCAATGTACCAAAGTGTGGCTGTCGAAAGTCACATAATGGGAGCCGTCCATGGAGAAGATTACCACAATTGGTCTGGATATCGCCAAGCATGTATTTCAGGTTCACGGGATCAATGGTGCCTGCGCGACGGTGAGCCGCCGCAAGCTGCGCCGCGACGATGTCGTTGGATTCTTCAAGGCATTGCCGCCATGCCTGATCGGAATCGAGGCATGCGCGACGGGACACCACTAGGCTCGGATTCTTATGACGCTGGGGCACGAGGTTCGGCTGATGCCGGCGTCTTACGTCAAGCCATACGTGAAGTAATGGTCAGGTGACCATTATTTGACTAATCATCAGGTGGTCGTAATTCGAAGGAACGCGGGTCAAACGCATGGAACCCGCTCGATGCTGTTTTTGGCCGACTTTGCTGCGCATTATTTTCGACGAACTTCTGTAGTCATTTGACGAGCAGAGGAGTTATTGATGTCGAAATCCGAACGACAACTGATTGTTGAGCTCGAAGCCGTATTGATTGGCCAACGATACAGCCCGGTGATGATCAGAAATTACTGCAGCTAGCTTTCCGGCGCTTCAGCGGATGGCTTCATACCGGCCCTGATCGTAACGGAACCCAGTGTCGCGGCAGCCGAGCTCGCATCGATTGTGCCCATGCAGCCTCTCACAACGAACAGCGGTCGCGTGCGCCGGGAACGGGAGGGCCTGTCGCGATCCTCACCCGTGATCGAACCCATCAATTATATGCCTTCGCGCTGGACCGGCTTCGCTCGTTACGCTGACGATGGCAGGATTTGCCTGACGACGGATGGTGTTGAGAAGAGGGAATCTTCACTCTCTCGCTGCATGCAGTGGCTTTTCTTTCCAAGCCGCCACCATCCGCTCGTAGGCGGGCAAATGCTCCGCTTCCTCTAACTCGTCCAGCGCCAACTCAGTCTCCTCATATGAGAGAGAGGATTTCGTGCACTGTTTTCCGGTCGACACTCCGTAAAAGTATTTTTTTCCGTCGTATTCATAGGAAATGATATTCACAAATGTGCTCCGAAATGTTCATTCTGCTTGGATTTAGAGGGTGGACGCTAAGGCTTGATGAACGAAGAGAGGCGAAATTTAAATTTCCGCAACTCGGCGCGCCCTGCAGAAGATGCCGCTCGGCCGCCGGAACTATGCCATCGGCGGCAGCCCGGACGCGGCACGCTATTCCGGCATCCGGCTTGCCCGCATTGTACTTGGAGCCGTCAAGATCGCGTTCGGTGAGCATGGCCTCGTCTGGTAGTCTGACGACGCGCCCGACTTCAATCGACACCTGGCAAAGAACACACCGTACGCCGATTGGTTCGCCAGCATCAAGCAATCGACTTTTATTGAAGCGTACGGCGAGTCGCACCAACTTTCGAAAAGCATAGGATGGATAAGCTTCCTTTGATTTGTTCCAGGGTTTCGAGGCCGAATTATGCGAGGGCGAAGGGTGTCCCACTGAGAGCAGCGTTGAGGCCTGCAGTCCCTCTCTCGATTATGCTCAGAAAAAGCGCCTTCGCAGTATCGGGGTCCTGGTCCTTTTGATAGGCCTCGTGCGCTTGGATAAAGGCAGCGGTCCAGGTTGCCAGGAGCAAATTGGCTGCGAGGTTGGCATCCGGGTCATCCGGCTGCCGTCCGACGCTCTCCGCGAACGCCGATGTCATCAGGTTAGTGAGTTCGTCACGGATGGCCCGTGCTCGTGCTGTCAGCGTCGCGCTCTTCTTTACCGCCTCGACGAAGCTCTTGCTTCCGGGAAAGAAGTTCACATAGGGCGGATCGCCTTCGACAGCCCGATAAGCCAAAAGCCGGAGCGCTTCAATTGGGGAAACTCCAGGCTCTCGATCTCCCAAAGTCGCTCGTAGCACCTCGCGACCTTCCTCGTCGCGGTCGAAAAACATGTCCTCCTTACGGGGGAAGTGATTGAAAACCGTCATCCTCCCGATGTCAGCGGCTTCGGCGATTTCATCAATGGTCACATTGTCGAACCCGCGTTCAACGAAGAGGCGGGTTGCTATGTCGGAAATGGCCTGGCGTGTGGCCATACGCTTGCGGGACCGACGGTCAGTGGGCATTGACATCAAACCCTTCGCCTCTTATTTGTACTGAGTACATAATTATTCTCGGTATATATTTATCTACGGTACATGATCGGATGTGACGGATGGAAAAGCAAGCACTGGAAACGACGGCGGGCACGCATGAGGCGAAACGTGTTTTGATTGCAGGGGCAAGTTTTGCCGGACTTTCAACGGCGTTCTGGATGAATCAACTTGGCTTCGCCGTGACGGTTGTTGAAGTGGCTCCGAACCTTAAAAAGGGCGGTACTCCGGTCGATATTGAGGGATCAACAGTCGCTACCATCAAGCGGATGGGCATTTTCGACAAGGTCCAAGCCAATCGTCTGAAGATGCTTGGGCTTGAGTTCAAGAACGCCGATGACGTGACTGAAGGTGGCATGTCCCGGCAGACGGACGATAGTGCAGCAAGCGACGATTGTGAAATCGAGCGTGATGTCCTTCTGGAAATCATGTTCGATGCCGTCAAAGACAGTGTTGAGTTTCGGTTTGGCAATGGCATTGCCAGCATCCAAGAAACACCTTCCGAGGTCACCGTCTCGTTCAAGGATGGAACGCGAGGGTCATTTGATCTGCTGTTCGGCTGCGACGGCAATCACTCCTCCGTCAGAAGGATGCATTTTGGCCCAGAAGCCGACTACGCGAATTTCCTCGGCCAGTATTTCTCGATCACCATCGTCGAGGGATCGCTGATCAAGGAAAACACCACCCAGATGTTCAACGTTCCGGGCAAGGCGGCCATGCTGAATGCCTATAACAACAAGACCGATATCGTGCTCTGCTTTTCTTCTGAAGAGGAAATAGCCTACGACTACAGGGACGAGGCCCATCAGCGGCTTATTATCGCCGAACAGTTCCAAGGCATGGGCTGGCGGGTTCCCGAACTGCTGGAAAAGGTGGAAAGCTCGAAGACATTCTATTTCGACAAAATTTCCCAGATCAAGATGCCTTCATGGACGAAAGGCCGGGTTGGCCTCGTTGGTGACGCGGCCTACTGCGCCTCCCCTGCGGCGGGCATGGGCGGATCACTGGCAATCATCGGGGCAGCAGCATTGAGAGATGCATTCGCCAACAATGACGGGCAGTTCGAGGCAGCGTTTCATGAATACAACGAGGCCTTCCGTCCCTACCTTGAGGACGTCCAGGCCCGGGCTGCCAATAATCTGGACATGCTGGTCCCAATGACTGAGGAAGCAATCCGTGTAAGGAATGCAAGTCCGAACCCTTGGTAGATTGACAACGAGCTGCCGAGGAGGAACATCTGTTGCCTTCACAGGTTATTTCCTCGCTAATCCAAGGAGATAATCATGGCGTTCGTGAAAACAAATGACGGCGTGCAGCTGCACGTCAAGGATATGGGCAAGGGTCGCCCAGTCGTTTTAATTCATGGTTGGCCGCTGACCGGCGACATGTTCGAATTTCAGACATTGGCCCTGTTGGAGGCCGGATATCGGGTAATCACCTATGATCGGCGGGGCTTTGGCCAATCTGGACATCCGGCCGATGGCTATAACTACGACACATTCGCAGATGATCTTGCAAGCGTCTTGGAGGAACTCGACCTCAACGATGCCGCCCTCGTCGGCTTTTCGATGGGCGGTGGCGAAATTGCCCGCTACCTGAGCCGCACTGGTGCCTCCAGGATTTCGAAAGCCGTTCTCGTTTCCTCTGTTGCTGGCTATCTCCTGAAAGACGACAGCAACCCAGAGGGCGTGGATGGCAGCGTGTTCGATGACATGAAGTCGCAGATCCGAAAGGATCGCTTCGCGTTTCTCCAAGACTTCGCGAAGACATTCTACGGCGTTGGATGGGTCACCAGCCCGGTAAGCGATGGCATCCTTCAATGGTCCTTTACTCTCGGCATCATGGCAAGCCCCAAAGCAACGCTTGACTGCGTCGACGCCTTCGGCCGAACCGACTTCCGTTGCGATTTGCCGTCGTTCACAGTACCGACCTTGATCATCCACGGCACGGCTGACAAGACCGTTCCGATCGGCCCATCAAGTCGCACAGCCGCAGCCGGTATCCCCGGTGCTCGCCTGATCGAGTACGACGGCGAGCCCCACGGCCTATTTGCAACCGCCCCAGATCGGCTCAACAAAGACCTGCTAGAATTTTTGGCTTAGTCTCGCAGTTAACTCCAAGGCGACCCAGTGGTCGCCTTCCTTGCGATCAGACTGTTGGGCTCTTATCTCGTGATAAGATCGACATCGCCGGAACCTAAATTGGGTGTCGAAAGTCGAAAACCGGAACGTCTATCAAACCCGGAGACCAAAATGCTTGTTCACCGTTGGAAAAAGCCCCTCGTTATAAAAGCTGACGGGCTGAAATTTGTGATCGGCTCTGCGGAAGAAGCGATGAACTGGCTTTCGCACCAGCCGGAAAAGGCTACCGCGAAATGGCGGCAGGCCTGGGACGCTTGTAAAGCCGTGGTGGAAGAGCGGCTCAATTCGGAAAAAGCCAGATCTGTGGTGGCTCTGGCTATCAACGCCTAGTCCCGACGAGGCGCCGACGTGATCGGCGCCTTCGTCAGAAGCCTGTTCAGAATGAGCTGATTATCTGTGAAACACGGTCGTTTGCGCCATCGATGATCTTGCATTGTTCGACCCGCGCCTGCTCGATGTTCTCCAGTTTAGCCTTTGCCTGTTAAGAATCTTCGCAAAAGCTTATTGAATGCTTCCGGTGCTTCGAATGGCGGAAAATGCCCAAGCCCAGATATTTCATGAAGCTCTGAACCACTAATCAAATCTGCAATCTTACTGCCTGCCTCCATCGGCGCGTTCACATCCTCCCCTCCGACAATCACCATGGTCGGGCATGAAACGTCAGGAAGACGCGTTTCAAGGTCGAGCGTCGCAATCGTCTCCCATATGCAAGCGTGGAAGCTTGCGTCTTGCTGGAGCAGGCATCGTGTGGCGCGGTCCAGCACGTCCGGCCGCCGAACCCGAAAGTCTGCCGGGAACCATCTTTCATTTGAAAGCTGAGCGATCCTTCCCATACCTTCGGCCCGAGCAACCCTCGCCCTTTCGCGCAACGCGCCCCTGACCGGTTCGGGGAAGGTACACAACGTGGCCAGCAGGGAAAGAGAGCTGACAAGGTCCGGCCGAGCGAGAGCCAGTGTCTGGGCCAGCATGCCCCCGAAGGATATGCCGACGAGGTGGACTGACCCGGCATCGAGATGCTCGATGAGATGGATGAGCACTTCGGTCATGACCTCGAAGGAAAGCGGCACTTCCAGTGGCCCTGAAAGCCCATGACCGGGCAAGTCGATGGCGATTACGTCGTGATCCTGACCGAACTCCTCAACCTGCGCTCCCCACCATGTAAGGTCCAGCCCAACTCCATGGACGAAGACAATCGGCCGTCCGCCCGTCGGACCTGCGCGAACGAAGTTAATTTCAGCCACGTTATCGATTTTGAATTTCGGCATCGATATTCCCTGCCCTTGCATGCGCTTGAAGACACATCTTGATTACGATACATTATGTAGCGTAATCTGGTTTTGACAACAAGCACCTGCGAGGTCACGATGACAGAATCGCCAGAAATCCCTCAGACTCAGACTGGCGGTGCGAAGCCCAAGACCGCGGGCCGCCCGCGCAACGAAGGCGTAAGGCGTGCGATCCTTCAAGCGGCCTACGCAATTCTGGTCGAGCAAGGCCTCGCCGATTTCACGATCGAAGCCGTTGCTCTGAAATCCGGGGTTGCCCGTACCACCATCTACCGATGGTGGCCGACGAAGGGCGTTCTAGCCATGGAGAGCTTCTTGGAAGCATTCAGGCCGCAACTGGCATACGTTCACACCGACAACGCCGCCGAAGACTTCAGGAATCTCATCAACTCGCTCGTGAACACCTTAAGCGGACCCGCTGGCAAGATTGCCGCCTCTGTTGTCGCCGAAGGGCAGCGCGACGCCGAAACACGTAGGCTGTTCGTCGAGGCGTTCTCAGAACCACTCCGTCAGGAAAGCACACGGCTTATTCGAAAGGGCCTCGAACAAGGTCGATTTCGAGAAGACCTGGACATCTCATTGGTGCTCGATGCGGCCGTCGGAGCCATTTACCTGCGCCTGCTGCTTTGCCTACCGATCGACCCTACATGGTCCTCGTCACTATCCGTCACCCTGCTTCTGGGCATCGAGCGCGGCTAGATGCCCTTCCCGCCCAGACCTCTCGAGGCCTCCCATGCTATCGCTGAACTGCGCTCACAAGGTCTTCCAGCGCTGGCCGGCTAATCGACCGAGGACACGTAGCCGATATCCAGCAGACCGATGCCCCTTCGCCGCGTCGAGAACCGCTTGGTTGTGAGGGAAAGCCATGAAGACGTCCGGATATGCCGGAACCGATGCGAACACACCCCCGCATCCATTTTCGTTCGAGCGACGCGACCTGCGTCCACAGGATGTTGCGATCGACATTCGTTACTGCGGAGTCTGCCACACCGACCAGCACTTCGCACGCAACGACTACCCGCATCGAAGCGAGACGCCACAATATCGTCTCGCCGGCCACGCCGACCAGATCTCCGCCGATAACGATGCGGCGGCGACGGTTGACGAACACGAAGTCGCGGTCAGCCAGGCTAGACCTTCGTATAGTGCACAAATGACGCCAAATCCTCGAAAATAGCATCGTTTATCCAGGAGGCGAAAAACTATGCTGCATTTCCCTATTTCGACGAGCGTCGTTCGAATGATGTCAGGTGAAGGCGCTGTACTTCTTGTCGATCCGGCTCTTGACGCCCGTTCTCCGTTGATCGTTCGGATAGCCGAACACGGCTTTACGGTTTACTTGGCCTCCACGTTGAGCGACGCGCGCCAAATTGTCGATACCCAAAACATAGCCTTTGCGATGACGGAGATGATTATCGCCGACGGGTGCGCCAGTGATGTGATCGAGATCGTCCTAGCCGGAAATCCTCTTTGCAGAGTCATAGTTCATAGCAGATTCTGCAACATTTCAAACGCGGTCGCGTTGGTAAAGGCTGGAGCCAGTGACGTCTTGCCGAAGCCCGCCGATACCGATTTTCTCGTTGCGATACTTCTTGGCCGCAGTCTTGCGACCGAGGAAATCGGGGAGATTGTCGGTGATCCCATGCAGTTACGCGTGGACTATATCCATCAGATTTACGACAGCTGCAATCGCAGCTGCACCAAGGCCGCGCAAAAGCTGTCGATGGATCGCCGCACGTTGTATCGTCTTCTGAAGCGAACGGCACAAGTAGGCGCTGGAAGTCCGTCGGGAACCGGTTTTTGAACGCTCATGAACAGACAAGTCGACGTGCGGCAATTTGCTGTGCCTTTTTCATGAGGCGAGTGCCAGTAGCTCAGTCCCTTCGTCGCGGTTGATTGCGAAGATATGTCCACCATCCTCTTTCGAATTCTGAACCTCGATAGAGATATCTCGTCCGAGCGACGAGAGAACGCGCATGAGACGCCAGACTGAAAAGTCCTTGACGTTTCCGTTTACGATCCGAGAGATATCGGGTTGCTTCAGGCCTGCCCTTTCGGAGGCCCCCATCTGGGAGATACCAAGCTTTTCGATTGCAACGGCGATCTCGTTGCTCAAAAAGAACTTCGCGCGTGCTTCATCAGGATCGGCGTAGCCTCTATCTTTAAGATAGTTGCCGCTTCCAATGACGAATACCTCATCGTCGACTTCAGAAATAACCTTGTCCGTCACCGCAGTCTCCTAACCTTTGATTTCTCTTCTGACTCTCGATTGCGCTCGCGGGACCTATATCTCGAAGCAAAAACGTCTTTGTTTTTGCGATACAGTTCGGCAGCCTTCTTCAACCGCAATTTTAGAGTAGCTATCTCTTCTCTCGGGATCGCACCGTCTTGGTGCGACTTTTTGCATCCCGCCGCTAGGATAAATAAAACCTCATCGAACTCAGCGGCGTAGTATGTCCTGTAGGTATTTCCATCGTCGTCGAGACGAAGTTCGGAAATACCTTCCAGGCTACCTTTCAGATCGGTCTTGTCATTCGCTCTAACGGATTTGCCATTTTGGACCGCCGTTATAAGCTTGTCGAATTCCTCCTGAACATTCTCCGGCATCGCCTGATATGCCTTTTGTGCTTGGCCAATTTGGACTACCTCTTTTACGTCTACAGAGCCATCCGATGTCATCCCTAATCCTTATTTATAGTGGTTCCGCTATAACGTCAAGGTCCCGGCTTAATTTTCCCTGGTCGCTTGACGGTGCGATGTTTACGGCCCTCACAGCCTCACACATCGAAGACTATAGTCGGCGACGACTCCAAGGCTTGGCTAAGGTAACCATTTCCAAAATCCGTATACCGACTTCCGGCAGATTTCCTACGAAACGACAAAGGATCTGTTAATGCAAACAGCCGCTTGATCCCCTAAAAATAGGGGGAAAGGAACGGGAGAACTTCGTTGATACAAGGCGTTCGCCCCGAAATCTTGGACGCAGAACTACCGCCGCTCAACCTCCTCGACATAGACGTTTGTATGATTCCCCTCAGCGCATAGGGCGTTAGATATGGTGGAGACAACGACTATCTACCGCATGGAAAGTCATGGGTTTGGGTCTGTCTAAGTCCGAGATCGAAGCGAGTGTCGAAATGACGTCCAGGCAGAAGAACAGGCAATCGCAGCAGAGCGAAGAACTTGGTTCCGACAATATCAAAGGACTAAATAGCTCTATGCGCTCGCTTCTCCGTACGCACCGACTGCGCTACTTTGTGATTTCGCATTTTCCAGAGGCCGACAGATCCGGTGTCCTTGAGAATCTCGTCGCGACCAATTGGCCAAGAGATCTTCTCGTCAAATACGAGCGGACTGACATGTTCATGGAAAGCAAGATAGTTGCGAAATTGAAGAGAACTATTTTGCCGATATCCTCGGAGGAATTGTTGTACGCGCGGGCCCGAGGTGGCGTCAAATCCGAAGTCCTTGGTATTTTCTATGACGACGAGTTTGCCAACACGATCGGTCTTTCCATCCACGATGCGGTGAGAACACACTATCTGGTAATGCTTTCCGGGCAGCGGAAGGTCACCGATCAGGCCGAACTCGCACGTGTGCTGTTCGCGGTGATGAAATCCATCGACACGCTCGAAAACCACGAAGCGGCCGTGGATCTACTGAGTCCTCAGGTTCTGGATTCGCTGCGTTGGTCTGCTGCTGGGAAAAGTAGCAAGGACATCGCTCAGATCATGGACATCAGCACCCACACAGTGAACGAGTATTTGAAGACGGCAAAGGAACGCCTTAACGCTGTGACCCGCACGCAGGCCGTCGCAATAGCCTGCAGGCTTCGCATCCTTTAGCCTAGTGGTTCGTGCTGGGGAATTCCCCGCGAACAAACCTGAGGCCCCTAGTGTCCGCTTCCAGACCGTTCTGAAGCCCCCTATTTTTGGTGGGTTTCAGGTTGGCAAATAAACTGGCAAATCGCCGCGATCGAAAGCGGCAGATGCTGCCGTGGCTTCGCGGCGTCGCTGTAAAGTGGCTCGTCACCGCACCCTTTTGACTAGAGCTCGTAGATGACTGGCGACGAACAGATTAGAGAGATTTTCGAGACCGTCAAATCGGTCCACAAGCTGGCGATCGATCTCCAAGCGGCGTTCAGTGCCACTCAGATCGGCTTGATTGCTATCACCGAGCAACTCACGGGGGATGGTGTGATCCATTGTGGTACCGCCGCGAATCGGATGCGCGAACTGAAGGATCAAACCTCCCTTTCAACGGAGGCCGCTCGTGCGGTCGATATCCTTGCTGGAGAAATCGAACAGCTTGGCACCCCCACTAATCCTGTGCCCCCGAGAGGCGGCAAACCGACACTCGTCAGATGAGGGTGTCGATTCTCTGAGCAGGTTACGTGGCGTGAGCTGCGCGTACGGTCATGTCGTTCGCAATAGCAGCCAAAAAGATCAGACTCGCTAACGTGATAAGCAGGCTGGTTATCACTCCAAAGTTGACGATGCAAATCGTGCCACAGCCAACGCCGACTACAAATGACGCCCATGTGCTTGCGTACACACCAGCTCTACCCAAATCATCCCTGCCGCTAACGGCTTTTGCCAGAGATTGCCCCAGTCCGAACAGCGCACCTGTAATAAAGCCCTTGCCAGCGTCAGTGTCATGGACGTTCTGATGCAGCACATTCTGCATACCCATCATGGCCGCAGTCAATGTCAGAGCGCATTCAATAACGCCGAGGCTGGCTAGTCCAAGAGCAACCACGCAAAGAAGAGCTTCGCCCCACAGTATCGACCTGAGAGGTCGTTCGACCGCATCTAATATGACGGTGCCGAGGAACGTCCCCAAGACAAACGTGCAGATCAGGTAACCAGCTTTGACAGCTTCTCCCCATCCCGCAGCGGCCAGCGCCATGCCAAAATGGGTGCTATTTCCGCTCATAAACGATACGTAGAGATGATCCAGCTGATTGTATCCGACGGCATCCAGGAACCCCGCCAAAGCCGTCGCGAGCGATGCGAACATCAGCACGAAGCCAGAGGGTGTCTCGTGGGGGTCTGTTGCAATTTTCGACTTTAATTTGACCACGGTCGGGTTCCCAAACTTGCAACCCGCCGCGAGGATATCGCGGCGGGTGTCTTCCACTCAACGGACGACAGCGTCAGCGGTGGGTCGGAGCGCCTTCATGACCACATCATCCAGATTGAGGTGGCCTCGAACCAGATCCGGCGGGGTAAGTGCCATCCAGCGGTTTAACGAGACATCGGTGCAATGCCTGCTGTTGAACACGTTGATTACCTTGACCGAAGTCGTTCCTGTATTCTCGATGTAGTGGCCAAGCGTTTTGGGCACGAAGCCGACGTCGCCTGGGCGGTAGTCGAAAGTGCGGGCCTTGTTCGTCGCATCGAACACGGTCATACGCGCCTCGCCTTCCAGATAGTATTGCCATTCATCAGCATCAGGGTGCCAATGCATTTCCCGCATGCCGCCAGGCTCGATTTCGATGATGAGCGCCGACAGCGTCGTCACAGGGAAGTTGCGGGAGTCGATCGTCTTGACCGTTCCGCCGCTGTACTTCGTCGGCTCGATCTTCGAAGCCAGAAGTACATATGGCAGTGGTGGCGGGCTGTAGGGAAGCTGGCTGCGTACCGTTTCCAGCGCTTCGGGAACGGGTTGACGGAAAATGTACTTCTCGGACTTCGGAATGTCGGCGAAGTGCTCGCTGGGAACCCCGAAATTCTTCGCGAGAACGCTAGGCGGCGTATGGGCCATATATTCAGTCAGTAGCAGCGTCTCGTTTTCCGAGAAATTGCCATCGTCGAATACGAGCAGGAATTCCGTGCCATCCGCCAGAGCTTGGATGGCATGCGGGATACCAGCTGGGATAAGCCATACATCGCCGACGCCAAGGTCGTCTACCGAGAGGTTGCCCGCCGGATCCACCGTTGTAAGTCTCGCTGTGCCTTTGAAAATGTAGGCCCACTCCGCCTCTTTATGCCAATGCATCTCGCGCACAACACCTGGCCCAAGCGCCATGTTGACGCCTGCCATTGATTTGGCCGCAGGGAAATCGCGAACTGTTACCTCACGAGCCCATCCGCCGTCCTCAAGTCGATTATGCGCGAGCGAGAATGAGTACTTGAGGTTTGGCATCGATCCGTTGTCGGTGTCCGGCGGCAGCAGGATATCGGGGTTCTGGAGGTCGATGGGCAGATTTCTTGGGCCTTTGTCTTCGTATCCACGGGTTCCGCGAATTGGCTCGAAGGCCGTTTGGTCGGTCATTGTCTACACTCCTCTTGAGTCGCAGTGAATGCACTGCGTAGATTGTCGGCGACGAAAATCCCTTGATCTTCGGATATGCTGTTTAAGACCTGTTATGCCGACGGCCGGAGCGTCAGCGCGGTTACGCCGACGGCAAGGTTCAGGCCTTCGTTGCCCTCGAGAGAAACGGGCTGGAGCGAAAGGCTGTCGCCATTTCCCCCGAGCAGCACGTTTACGCCGCCTCCAAGCCCAAGGCTTACGTCCGCCGTCGCACCGCGATAGGTACCGGAGAGCGCGTCCTTTCCTCTGGCCGTGGCGGTGTAGACGAGCCAAGACATCTTGCCTTCTGCTACCGTGCCGACATCCAGGCCGAACTCGGAAATGTTTCCGACATAGCTTTCGGAAGCTCCACCTTGCGAGGGCTGGAAGGTGCATCGCACGTCCTGCTTGGAGCCGACGATAACGCCGATCCCGGCCGAGACATCACAATCGAGCTTTCCTACCTCGGCATGCTCGGCATTAGCATTCGAGAAACTGACCAAAGTGACAAGCGAGAAGGCGGAGATAAGTGCGAGGGTGTTCATAAGATGGATCCTATCGAATTCGAGGTGTGTGGATGGATGGGTGGTTTGCCGGAGAATGTCAGGCGGAGCGGCGCGAAGCTTCGAACAAGAACCATGTCCGCCGTTCAGCTTCGTCGATCCAGACTTCGATGAGGCTGGTCGTCGCGTAATCGTTGTAGCCGGATGCCAACTCGTGCACTTGGCGCAGGTACCCGGCAAGCTGCTTGTTGTCTTCCCGCAGCTCCGCGAGCATGTCCGTTGGCGTGACGTATTCCGCGTCATTGTCGAGAAGCCTCTGTAGACGGCTGATGTGGCCAATCGACCGAAGGGTGGTACCGCCCACTTTTCGCACACGCTCGGCCATATCGTCCGTCGTGGCGAAGATCTGTGCCCCCTGCTCGTCGAGCATAAGATGGTAGTCGCGGAAGTGCGGGCCCGACATGTGCCAATGAAAGTTCTTGGTTTTGAGATACAGGCTGAACGTATCCGCCAGCAAGGTGGTCAAGGCCGCGGCGATATCGCGCGTCGCGTCCGTATCGAGATCGGTCGGGGTCGCCAGTGGTCTGCGAATTCTTGCTGTTGCGGTGAATTCCATTGTTTTCTCCTGTTGTAGAACGGTTGAAATGAAGCTTTGCTCGACAGAGCGCGCCGTATGAAACTGCGTTGGGCGGTTGAGAGCGGTTGGAATGTTGCGGCTTATTCGAAATCCCGAGGAAACGACTGCTGTCGACCCCATGATGCGCTGCGCGATAACCATTTCGCTTTGGTCGCAGTCCTCGGAGACGGGTCGGGACGACCCGACTTGGCTCTTACGTCCGAGATATGAGGCTCCTGCTCAACTAGAGCGGGGGCTTCCCATGGGACGCTTTGACAGGACTTGTCTGGAAATCGGCCAATAACATCATCGTGCTGCTCCAAGCGCTTCGCATGCACTGAAGGTATGCACGTCTTACGCGCAATGTAACCCAATGCTGGTCTAGCTCGGCTAAGACCAAAGTATAGTTACAAGAAAAGCCGCTTGGGAGTACCTTTGTCTTACTGCCTCACGCCCCATGAGGTGGGTAGCAAAACTGCTACAGACTTCGGTGCCCTCCCCTCCGCCGAAGGTGCGGATCGACAGATCCGCCTAGACCGCTCCGTCCCCTCTGGAGCGGTCTTTTTTTGCCTGGCAGCCCGCCGACGCCCGGCCGTCTCTTGTGTCCCTGCGCTGTCCCGTCCAAACCATAGTATAGGGTTTGTAGGCTGAACGTTCGGGTTATATTGCTCGGGATCTAGAATGGGGAACAAGGCATGACGTCGCTTAGGATCGAACGACTTCTGAATAGGCGCGGAGAGTCGCGATACGATCTCGTGTTGGGCGGTGTGGCGGCGATTCTTGCGTTGACCGTGTTCTACGTCGACACCTATACGACCATAGAGGGCGCAATCGCGGTTCTCTATGTTATCGTTCTCCTGCTTTCCTCGGAAATCCTTAGCCGACAGGGACTTTTTGCCACCGCTTCGTTATGTGGGGCAATGGCGATCTACTCCTATCTGGATGCTCACGGACTCTCATCGGACATTCAAAGCTCGCTTCGCCTGCTGGTCTCGATCGCGGCATTGACGATCACAACGATCCTGCTCCTGAGAAACGAAAATTTCCGCGAGGAAGTCCTGGCGACGAACGCCGCGCTCATAGAGAGCGAGAAGCGTTACAGGTCGATATTCGATCAGACGCGCGTGGCACTTTGGGAACGGGACTATTCCCTAGCCAGAAGGTTTTTGATGGATCTCAAGGCAAGCGGAGTTAGCAATCTCAGAGAACACTGCAATGCGCATCCCGAGGTCATCGAGAAGTGTATAGACCTTATCCGTACCGTCGCATCCAACGAGGCCGCGCTGGATTTGCTGGGAGACGAGGCCACGGATACGACGAGGGGTTCGATGCGTCGTTTTATAGCATCGGGTGACCGGACCTTTTTCGATCTCATTGAGGCTATCTTCGACGAACGCGACCACTTCGAGGGCAAGGGAACTGTTAAAACGGCAAATGGTGAGAGTAAATTGGTGCTGTTGAGCATAAGCTTTCCCGTGGATCCCAAGGCATTCAACCGCGTCGTGGTCGGCATGATTGACATTACCCAAAGGGAGTTGACGCAGAGGGCATTGCTTGAGGCCCAAGCCGAACTGACGAAAGCGTCCAGAGCGGCTACTGTGGGGGCGATGTCTGCTTCTCTCGCCCATGAACTCAACCAACCACTGGGTGCTATCGTCTTGAACGCCCAGACCCTGCTAAGATGGCTAGACCGCGACCCGCCGGATCTCGAAGCGATCAGGCGCTCGGCTGACCGGATGATCAGAGATAGCGAGAGAGCGAGCCAGATCATCCAGAACACCCGAAGCATGTTGTCGCAAAAAGAGTGCGCGCCTGAGCTGGTGGATCTTCCCACGCTGATTCATGAAACGCGGGCACTTATGGATCACGATCTTCATCGGGATGAAGTCGTGGTCGAGACGACGATCGATCCCGCCGTTCCCCCGATCAAAGCAGTCCGTATTGAGCTTCAACAAGTGCTTATCAATCTGATGAGCAATGCGATCCATGCGATGAACGAGTCTGATATCACTCTGCGCAAGCTCACGGTCGCTGTAAATCGTTCGTCCGAATCCTCCGTGTCACTTACCGTTCAAGACACGGGGCCGGGTCTCTCGGAAGAGGCGAGCAAGAGGCTATTCTCGCCCTTTTACACGACGAAAGCGTCCGGGATGGGGATGGGGCTGTCTATATGCCGAAGCACTCTCGACGCGCGCGGCGGGAGGCTCGAGGGGTACAATTCGCCAACCGGCGGCGCGATCTTTGAAATGGTGCTTCCTATCGAGGACAATAAATGACCGACAATAGAAAATCGGCACTGAAGACCGGGCCACAGCCAGCCATCGTCTACATTGTTGATGATGATATATCGATACGAGAGTCCCTCGTTGACCTCTTTAGTTCTCTTAAAATGGACGCTGTCGGCTTCGAGAGCGCGGCCGAGCTTCTGGCCGGGATGGATCCCTCTCGTCCGGGCTGTATTCTCCTTGATATACGGCTGCCGGGTATCAGTGGCCTGGATTTCCAGGCGCAGCTTGAGAAAATGGGAAGCCAGGTGCCCATCATCATGATGACCGGGTTTGGCGATATCCCAATGAGTGTCCGGGCCATGAAGGCAGGGGCTGTCGACTTTCTTACGAAGCCATTTCGTGACCAGGACATACTCGATGCGGTTGCAGCGGCAATGGAGAAAGATGACGCGATACGCAAGAAATCCGCGGCCAATGACGCCGTAAACTCTTTGATCGGAACACTGACTCCCCGTGAGCACCAAGTCATGCACGCTGTCGTAAAAGGCATGTTGAACAAGCAAATAGCGTTTGATCTCGGCATCAGCGAGATAACGGTCAAGCTCCATCGCGGCAACGTGATGCGAAAAATGCAGGTTCACACTGTGGCTGATTTGGTGAGGATGGTCGAAACCATCAGCGCTAAATGACGTTAGATACAGCTGTCTGCATTTCTGGGCGATCCAGATTTCTTTCGGCCATCGTGCAGACCCGACAACCTACACCCTCGTATGATTCCAATTTGGATGCCATGAGCCCATAATGGAAGCAGCACAGGCAACCGACTTCGCGTTAGGATACCAAAAACTTGTCCCATACCTCAACCATTGGCATTGTCGACGACGATCAGGCGATCAGGGAAGCCCTTGATGACCTCGTCCAATCGTGTGGCTATCAAAGTCAACTGTTTGCGTCCGCTGAGGAATTTCTATCCTTTGGCAACAGAGCGAGCATCGACTGCATGCTTGTGGACGTGAAGATGCCGGGCATAAGCGGTTTGGAGCTTCAACTGGAGCTCAACAAGGAGCCGGATAAGCCGCCGATCATCTTCATGACTTCCTACAGCGACGAACGGACCCGGGCCGCGGCGATGTCGGGTGGCGCAGTGGCTGTGTTCGGCAAGCCCGTGAATATCGAGGAACTCATTGGCTGCCTGCGGCGAGCGCTAGCGGGCGCTCAGCAAGAACCCGGTGGAAAGCGCACTATGCGATGATCACGGTTCGTGCAACGATGCAAACTCCGGCATGCCTGTAGCGACGACCTTCAAGATCAGGTCGGTCGCTTGATACCGAACGAAAACGGATCCCAGCTAGAGCAAACTCTGGCTATCATGCAGACTGCCAGGCGCTGCGGTCCTCGAGCACCCCCCGAGGCTCGCCAATCAACCGGTAGTCAGCAGCTCATCGCTGAATTGTCGGCCAAATGGCCGGACAAAACGGCTAAAGAAACGTGAGGTGCTTTGGTTCTGTTGCATAAGAGGTTGATGGCCATCCCACCTCCCGCCTCTGCGACTTCGTTCCTTTGCGCCTGTTTAAGCCGCTCGGGACGATAGGCCAAGCCATGTATCCTTGCAGACCATCTCCATTCCATACCAGTGCGACATGGACATAGGCCGTGCGGACGGTGGACGAGAAGATTGCCAGCATAAGTCTTGCAACCTCGCGAGCACAGCGGCCGAAGCCGTTTTTCACGCCATTCCGACTTATCCATCAGTCTGCGCCTCCGCGGGCTTTGTGCGGGACGTGCGGCGGGTGCCACTTCCGGCTGTCGGCAGCCCGCACCTGCATATTCCGGATGTACGGCCGAATGGTCGAGCTTTTCTGCCTCAAATGACGATAAACGCGGGCAATGTCTTGCGGCAGGCGGCCGCGTTGGCCGCGGAGAAAAAAATCAACCTGACCTTCAGGATGGACAGCAGGAAGCTGCACGTCACCAGTTTCGAGCCAAGGAAGCCCCGTCCTTCAGGGCGGGGAGGATTTGGCGCTTGCTCGGACCATGCCGACTTTTTACTTCCGCCGACAGACTTCCCGGATCATCCTTGATGAATGAAGATCAGCCGCGGCTTTCAGTTCAAGCTCGACCCAACCTCCGAACAGGCGGATGCATTTGCGCGTAACGCCGGGGTCTGCCGTCTGGTCTACAACGTCGCGCTTGAACAGCGCAGCAACTGGTACCGCCAGTTTCGGCGCGCCACTGGATACCCCATCTCGATGGCGTCCCAGTGCCGCGAGCTGACGTTGTTGCGCGCGGAGTTCGATTGGATTGCCGAAGGTTCTGTCACCGCCCAGCAGCAGACGCTGCGTGATATGGACTCCGCGTTCAGGAACTTCTTCCGGGGGACGGCGGGCTATCCGACGCCGCGGAAAAAAGGCGTCAACGACAGCTTCCGCATCCAGGGAAACCAGGTGGAGTTCCGCCGCCTCAACCGGTCGTGGGGTGTTGTGAAGCTCCCGAAAATCGGAGAGGTCCGCTTCCGCTGGACCCGGGATATCCGAGGCAAGCTCAAGAACGTCACCGTCAGCCTCTATCCTCTCGGCTGGCACGTCAGCTTCTGCACGGAGCAGGATATCGAAGTCGGCAGGAACTCTGGCGCGGCCGTCGGCATCGACCGTGGCATCACGCGGGCGCTGGCCTTCTCCGATGGCACCTTCGGAGACCTTCCGAAGGTGCGGATGAATGTCCTGGAGCGAAAAGCGAAGCGGCATTCCCGCGGGCTTTCGCGCAGCAAGAAAGGCTCGAACCGCCGAAAGAAGACCAGGCGTCTACTGGCAGCGCAAAAGGCTAGGACCGCGCGCATCAGAAAGCACTTCAACCACGTCCAGTCATGCCGCATCTCGAAGAGTTACGGCATCGCCGTGGTCGAGGCGCTGAAGACGAAGAACATGACGGCGTCGGCTACGGGAACCGTTGAAGAGCCCGGCACGAACGTCGCTCAAAAGACTGGGTTGAACCGGGGCATCCTGTCCGTCGGGTGGTTCCAGTTCGAGACCTTCCTCATCTACAAGATGGCGACGACGGGCGGCGAAGTCCGCCAAGTCTCGCCGATGCATACCAGCACGACCTGCTCGTGCTGCGGAGTCAACGAGAGGAAGCACCGCAAAAGCCAAGCGGTGTACGAATGTGACGCATGCGGGTCGGCGATGAACGCCGACCATAACGCCGCGATCAACATTCTAAAGGCCGGAACGCGGCCAGCGACGAGCGGGCGGACCATCGCCCGGAAGCGCGAATCTCATCTGGAGTCGGTCGGACCTATCGGTCTTGCCGCCTGACCAGGAAATCCCCGTCCTTCAGGGCGGGGAAGACGTGTGCGCCCAGCATGGGCGCATTCTAGTGGGTGAAAGTCCCACCGTGAGCTGGTCATGGCGAGCGAAGTGAAGCGCAACTGCAGAAGGGCGACCGACTGTGGGGAGGAAGCGTGGATCGAACCTGCGGGCCGATGGACAAGAACTGGATATGAGGCGTTGCCGATCAGGGCGAGCGGGCACGTTACCGCGAAGCTCTTATGACCAAAGGGTCGGCGGCGTAAATCCGGCGGTCGTGCAGGGAAGGAATGCGTTCTTACCTGGGGAGAACTCGCTTTGTGGCTGAAAGGCTGACGGTGATGAACTGGAGCGAGTAGTCAGCAGAGGCCGTAGTAGCTGAACTTCGACGAAGGGCCAAACGAGAAGGAAAGCCAGAGGTCATGGTTCTTGACAAGGCATTGCGTCAGAAGCCGGAGAAGTCCGGGCGTATCGCGGGGAGCGGAGGTGAAGCCTCCGTGACCGTGATCCGTGGCGAAGCACTGTTGGCGAACCACACATCAGAAGGCTTAGGGCGAGAGGACCTTCTTCAACAGGCTCTCTCGCGCGAGAACATGGTTGAGGCGTGGAAACGCGTCAAAGCCAATAAGGGAAGCGCAGGCGTGGATGGACTGACCATTGACCAGACTGTTGAATACCTCAAAACCCAATGGCCGCAAATACGCACGGAACTACTGAACGGGACCTATCAGCCAATGGCTGTTCGTCGCGTGGAAATTCCGAAGCCAACAGGCGGTGTCAGGGAATTGGGTATCCCGACAGTCACGGACAGGCTTATCCAACAGGCGTTGCTACAAATCCTGCAGCCGCTTATCGACCCGACTTTCTCAGAATTTAGCTACGGCTTCCGACCCGGCCGAAGTGCGCATCAAGCTGTGCGACAAGCACAGCGATATGCGCAGGAAGGTTACCGAGTGGTAGTTGACGTTGATCTTGAGAAATTCTTCGATAGGGTCAATCACGACATCCTTATGGACCGACTTGCGAAGAGGATCGCCGACAAGGCCGTTTTGCGGCTAATTCGGCGTTACTTGCAGGCTGGGATCATGTCGGATGGCGTTGTGATTGCGCGTGACGAAGGGACACCACAAGGTGGCCCTCTGTCTCCGCTATTGGCCAATGTGTTGCTGGATGAAGTAGATCAGGCGCTGCAACAGCGTGGCCACCGCTTCGCCCGATATGCCGATGATTGCAACGTTTACGTTCGCACTCAGCGGGCGGGTGAGCGTGTGTTATGCTGGATGCGGAAGATGTATGAGAAACTACATCTCCGTGTGAACGAGAAGAAAACCGAAGTGGGTCCGGTATTTGGGCGCAAGTTCCTCGGCTATTGCCTCAGGCGATGGAGTGGAAACACCGTCAAGATAGCCGTGGCCCCAAAGGCGCTCGAGACGTTCAAGCAGCGTATCAGGGCCATCACCAGACGTGTCAGTGGCCGAAGCATGGGCCAGATCGCTGAGCAGATGCGGAAATATCTCCCAGGCTGGAAAGCGTACTTCCAACTGGCGCAGACGCCGCAGATATTCAAAAATCTGGATTCGTGGATACGCCACCGCCTTCGGGCCATTCAACTCAAGCAATGGGGCAAAGGAACCACGGTCTATAGCCGTCTCCGCAGTCTCGGCGCTAACCACGAGTTGGCGGCACTCATAGCCGGAGGCGCGGGACATTGGTGGAGGCACAGCGAAGCTGGGCTGAACCGCGTCCTCACGGTTGGACACTTCGATGCCCTCGGCTTCCCCCGACTCGTATGACCTCAACTTCTCGAACCGCCCGGTGCGGACCCGCATGCCGGGTGGTGTGGCAGGGGTACGGCTTAATCGCCGTCCCCTATGCCGATTAACATCGATCCAAAAGACCTCCCGGACCACCCGCAGCGCCGACGTCCCGTCGCGCGGAAACGCGGTGGGTGTCTTGGAATAGACCTCAATCCGGCCTGGATCGGCCTCGCCGCGGCCGAGAATATCGAAGACCCGAGGTCTATCGCGAAGACGTCGTGCCATAGACATTCAGCACGCATCGAACCAGACGCCTCGAGGTAGGCGAGTTCTCTCGCGGCCGCTAAGGCTGGCAGGCGTGCTTTCCATGATTGTCCAGTTGCGGCTGAGCCACTACTCTCGCGCCCCGCCCCAAATTAGCGTCAACGTAGCAATATGGCCCGCGAAATTTCTCTGCTTGTCGAAGTGCGCGCGCGTGGGCCGAAGGGCGATTGATCCCTGCTGCCCATCGGACAGGACAGCAGACGCTGGATATTTTGCGGGTCCCGAGCGAGCGTTATCCAGAAAATAGTGACCACCTATCCCCTTGAGATTCTCTGGCTGGGATGAGTAGACGTCCCAGTGCATTACACCTGCGGCGCGCTTCGCGACGTTCGATCGGGGTGTAAAATTACCCATGTAGTATTGATGCAACCCCACTTGTTTGGGGTTGAAGACGCATGTTATTTCTAGGTTGGAGTTCTTCGGTGTCTTCGGCCGATCGGTGACGTCGCAACCCAGTTGTCCGATCAGAATATCTTTAGCCTGTGCCGCACTTATGCTGGCCAGAAGGCCGATCGCTACCAAGCTTCCCAAAACGAGTGTCGAGCGCATCGTATCATCTCCTGTTGATGTGTGGGTTTTCATTCGAATTCGGCGAGCGCGAAATCGATCTGTGTCAACAGAGATAAAGTCTGCTGACAGGATGAGTAAAAATCGCGCAAATCCTGCCAAAGAAAATCGCCCTCGCTAGGGAAATTGGAGGCTACAAATGATGTCGAGGTCTTCGCCACTGTTTCGTGGTCCGAACATTGTGCTTCCATGTGGGAAATCTTTGATAATCTGAACATTTGTCGCGCCTAGTTGGATGACAACAGGACTAGCGCTCAGAATGCACGATGGGTATTGGATGCTGGTTTTACGGCATCTAGACCTTGGTGTTGGTCTTCCATTTGCGGTGGGTGACGCATGATCGATTCTTCCACAATAATCACTGGTGGAGAAATTGTGCGAAAGAAACGCCAATTCTAAATTTTTGGCAACCATAATATAAATTACATTTAATTTGAATTATGTCGCGTGACAAACGATATAGCATTCAAGCGATCGCGAGTATCACTTGTTCCGAACAAATAGAATGTTTGGGAAGCAACAAATGTCGAACCGGTAATCAATAAATGGCTGCGGAAGTCTATGCCCTGCCGCGGGGATAGCTGTGCCGTATCTATAGATCCAACCAAAGGACTTCAGCATGTCAAATATTCTTCGCAGCCACCGAACTACGGCGCTCTTTGGAGCCGCTATTATCGCCGGATCGGCTTCTTTGCCCTTCGCGATCAACGCTTTTGCAACACCGATCGAAGTGAACAATCCAACCGCGGAAAGCGGTTCGTTCGCTTCCATCGTTGCCGCCGACAAGCCCGCAGTCGTCACGATCACCACGACGTTGAAAGCGACTGAAGTCAGCGAAGACGACAACCAAAGCCCCATGGATGAGCAGTTCAAGCAATTCTTCGAACATCAGGGCGTTCCAGGCCATGGCGAGGGACAAGAACATCGCCCCTCACGCGGTGGGCAGGCGCTCGGCTCGGGCTTCATCGTCAGCGCTGATGGCATCATCGTGACAAACAACCACGTCATCCAGAACGCGAATGACATTAAGATTACGCTGGACGACGGCACTGAACTACCCGCCAAGCTCTTGGGCGCGGACGAAAAGTCGGACCTCGCTGTCTTGAAGGTGAGCAGTGCCAAGCAGCTGCCTACGGTAACTTGGGGCGACTCCAGCAAGCTCAAATTGGGTGACCAGATTTTGGCGATCGGCAATCCGTTTGGCATCGGCACAACCGTTACCGCGGGTATCGTGTCTGCGCGGGGACGCGATCTCCATAGCGGCCCGTACGATAATTTCATCCAGATCGACGCGCCGATCAACCATGGGAACTCCGGTGGGCCTCTGGTCGACCGGGATGGAAAGGTCGTCGGCATCAATACCGCGATCTATTCGCCGAACGGCGGCAGCGTTGGCGTCGGATTTGCGATCCCATCCGAGGAGGCCAAATCGGTTGTCGCCAAGCTGGAAAAGAGCGGATCGATCGACCATGGCTATCTGGGCGTCCAGCTCCAACCAGTCAGCCAGGACATCGCTGACGCTATCGGCTTGCAGAAGCCAGAAGGCGCTCTTGTCGCAACAGTGAGCGATGGTACACCTGCCGCTGCGGCTGGATTGGCCCCAGGGGACGTAATAACAGCTGTCGGTGATCAAGCGGTAAAGACGCCGAAGGATCTGTCGCGGCTAGTCGCAGATCTTTCCCCAGGCGAAAAAGAGACAGTGGCGATCCTGCGTGATGGAAAAGCGATGGATGTCAGTGTCACGATCGGCGGAAACGACGATACCAAGCTGCAAGCGGCGGCCGCCACAAAGGAAACCGAAGCGAAAGGTCCCAGCATCGGCGTTGCGCTATCCGATCTCACCCCCGAGGCGAAAGAACAGCTGAAACTCCCGGCAGACGCATCCGGTGCTGTCGTCGCCAAGGTCAACCCCGACAAGACAGCGGCCACGGCTGGTGTGCAACCTGGTGACGTCATCGTTGCGGTCAATGGGAAAACAGTTCGCGATGCCGAAGAGGCCAAGGTTGCCGTCTCCGGCGCTGCCAAGGCTGGCAAGAAGTCTGTTCTCCTCCTCATAGCCCGTGGAGAACAGAAGACTTTCGTGGCGGTCCCGTTCGCCGCCGCGTGATAGCCTGATCGATAGCAGTCCCCGCTCTTTCGATCAGAGCTAGCCGGAGAGCCTCGGGTGTCGCATCCCGGGGCTCTCTTTATGTAAAATGCCCGCCTATGATAGTCGTTCTCCGAAGACATCGATGCCGCAGGCCCACGATCTAAATTGCACACCCGGCAAGGCCTGAACATTTTAGCCCGGAAGCACAATACGCGGAGACAGTGTCCGCACCCGGCTATCGGGAGTATCCGATGACACCATTCGCGGACGACGACACCGGGGCACCGGAAACTGCAACCGCACTCTCCGAAGGCACCGTGGACAGGTGGATGAATGCAAAACCTGTTGCAGCAATAATCGCAATCAATGCCGCTATCTGCGGTGTTGCGGCTCGAAGGCTAGGGAGATTTCTTTTCGATTCGTCCATGGGTTCAAAGTTCTTCATCACTTTCTCCAAGTTACATTTGCTAGCTAATCCTGTCAGACACCTGCCACTTGGCTGCGAGTTGCCAGCGCTAGTGTATGCCGCTCAAACGATTTTCGGGTAATCGTCGCCCCGAGAGCCGCCAACGCCAGCGGCAATACGAAACCTGTCGGCAGGTGCGTAAGCTCGATCACAATGACCGCGGCCGTTACGGGCATGGACATTGACGATCCGAGGAATGCTGACGCCCCGACAATCGCGGCAGCGCCTAACGAAACGTGCGGCAGAAATAGATTCCAGGCACTGCCCAGCACCGTGGCGAGCAAGGCTCCGACCGCCAGTCCAGGAGTCAGTAGACCCCCGCGTGCTCCAGATTTCAGAACCGCTGCAAGTATCGTCACCTTTAACGTCAGGAGAACGATTGCGAGACGGGGGTCGAGCCCTTCCGAAAAAGTGAGTTGAGCAGGTCCCTTCCCGTTGCCAAGCAACTCGGGGAAGAAGATGCCGAGTAGCCCGACGAACAAGAAGGCGGCTATCGACGCAAGGGTCATTCGCAACCCGCGCGGGGTTCCGGATTGTGCGCGTAGCATCGCTTTCTTGAAGGAGTGGCCCGCCGCGCCCATTAACGGGCCAAAGACAACAGCCCATACAACCAACGACGGTTCTACGGGACAGGAAAGCTCGGCATATTGTGTTGCATCGCCAAGCCCAAGGCGGGCAGTGAGCGCGGCTACCAGACAGGTGCTAAAAGCAATTGCGATCGCTGCGGGGCGTGCGCTGCGAAGGAGGACCTCGAGAACGAAGATGGTCGCGGCGATTGGAACGTTGTAAACCGCAGCAAGCCCGGCACCCGCACCGCAAGCAACAAGTATTCGTGACTCCTGGGCGGAGAGCCCGATCCTTCGCGACAGTTGATTGGCAAACAGTGCTCCGATCTCCCTCGGCGCGACCTCTCTGCCGAGCGGTGACCCGAGCGCAACTGTGGCGATCTGAAGCAAAGCATGAATCACAGTTTCGACAATAGGCATCGCCTGATCGCTTGATTTGATCATTTGCGCGATGCTTACAAGTGGTCTGCACCATCGATACAACGCAGCCCAGCCGACACCAGCTACAAGCCCGCAACCTGCCACCACCAGAAACCTGCGAACCGCGGTTGCGCCCTCAACACCTTGGAGAAAGCTCTTGGGGCCGACCAACACATCTGTACTGTACCCGAATGCGATGTGCTGGATAAAGTGAAGGAGAAGCGTCAGACACATCCCGGCAAGCCCCGTAGCAAAGCCAACTATGATTGTCGCGGCTGCCATTTTTAGAAAGAGGTTTCCGCGGCGGGCAGCCCACGTCTTCGACAAAGAACCGAGTAAAGTACTGCCGAGGTGGCTATCTTCATTGTCCCTATCGACATCACGAAATTGCAGCATCTCGTTAATTCCTGCACCGAGGTAGACCGGAACCGGCCGTATATCCTTAAGGTGCAACTGGAATCGTGACACTGATAGATAAGCCTTGGCGTTGAGAGCACTACACCATCGTATGATTGGATTATTGACTTTCGAACTTTATGTTTCGAACCACCGTCTGACCCATCGGAACAGTTTACAGTATGCCTCGACGGGGATTCTTCGCGTGAGGATGTTCGGAGCACACCGCACATCGTGCAGGCCGCCCGCAATTTAAAACAGGCGATTGCCATCCAATCAACTACCAACAAACATCCGAAAACAGGAGTGGAACATGAACTTGAAAAGCGCGGTCTCGGCGACGGCGATAGTCGTCAGCATTTGTGGCTTTGCAATCATTGCTCGGGCCGATGACGCGATCAGCAACCCCGCACAGAAGCCAATCGGTGGTGAGCCGGAATTTCGGTGAACGCGATCGTATTTACCGACAGGCCGATACGAGCGGCGGGCCACGCGCTAACAGCAAATTTCGTCAAGGAATGGGGAGATGGCGATGACAGCTTCAAGAGCGATCCCCCAAACGCAACGATATCGGTTTTGAACGCTGATGGCAAAACCATCAAGGACGCCGTGGTGATACTTAAGGAGCCAGCTTTGGCCAATGGCAATCTGGTCTTCGATGTGAGTGTACTGGAGGGGGATCTGGACGGAGCCGATGGCCCTGCATCCTTGTTCATCGACTGGTTTTCGGGCTCACGAGGTGGCGGCGATCGAGGTTGGGGTGATCATTTCGCTGGTTCGGGCTTTCACCAGCCGAGCCACGATTTCAATGCAGGCTGGTATCGCCACCGCGATCATCATGACGGCTTCGGTTATGCAGCGGCTGGCCTCCTCGGCTTATCGGCCGGTGCCATAGCGGCCGGGGGAATCGACGCCTACGACTATCCACCCTATACCGGGTATTTGCCTTACTCGCAGTATCCGCGTTCCACTTGCGGTTATTATCCCGAACCGCCTTGTTACGAGCGTTGACGGCAGCGGCCGTCCAAACCCTGAACCGTCACCGTGCATTGCCACGCCTCTCAAGTGTTGAGGCGTGGCAATGCACGTTCGGCCTCAGTCGGATTCCTGCTATTGAGGCCTTCAAAGGAGTACCACTGACGCAAGACCGCCTTACCCCGGCAATAAAATCGCAGCACCTGTTCCGACCTTCAAAAACCGTCTTCGCCCGTGGTCTCGAACAACCAAGACCAACGTCTAGTTCGCTTCGCTTCTCGTATAATAGAACTTCGTCTAACACGGCGTCATGTTGGAGTGGTCAACCAAAACAGGAGTTTGGAATCATGAGCAACACAATCGCAAACACAACACGCCGCATCCTCAACGTTACGAGATCCATCGCCTCGGACGCAGTCCTGGTGGTAATCGCAACGGCAGCTCTGACGTCGTCGGCCTTCGCGGCTCAGACGTGTGATGGCCTGAAGCAGAAAATCGATACCGAAGGCTCGTATCTGTACCGTTTCCAGGACAAACGGCAGCCTGAGCTTCCGCTGTACGTCCGGTATGTGAAGGATGAGTACAAGTGCGGCGGCGGCGACGTCCTCGATCTCAGGTCGGTTCCGGACCTGGAAAATTGCTACGTGCCAACCTGTGTCATCGGGTCCGGTGAGGATGACCACTAAGACAAGCAATAGGGGCGCGGGCTATAGTCCGCGTCCTTTTTGGAATTGTATCGAAAGTAAACGGCGTGTTGGCAATCGGCCTCCTTGAGACGCGATCTCTTCAATCTCCTTGGCACAAAGAGATCGGCTGCTCATTTCATTTTCCAACAAAGTCCAGCCCGCATCAAACTTTGCTTAAATTGGAGAGTTCAATGTCAACTGTTACAAACACTCACTCCTTGGCTATAACGGACGGGCGGTCCGCGGGAGATGGGCCCTGTTCGTTGCCGTTGGCGTCGGGATGCTCGTCGCAGGCGCGCTGGAGATCGCTCACGCTTTCGTGGCTCACGGGAAAAGGAAGCGCAGCATTCCGCTGTTCAGCGGGGTCTTTTACTTCGGCTATTGGGATTTCGGTGTGGAACGGCTTGCTTGAGCGGTTCGTCCACGATATCGTTCTGAAGCCCCAACTGCTGCGTCCGGCCTGACCGACGCCACGATCGGCCGGAATACAATTCCCGGTCTGTGACACCTGCCAAGGCGGACGACCGCATGCCCGCAGAACATTTCCGTTCCGTGAACATCGGAACCCCGAGCGCCGATCGGCACGTCGGGGTGCGGGCGGCGGTAGCCAATCTTCGCCGCTTTGATTGTCCGATGGACCTCCTGCCACGAGCCGAGTTCGACGGGCACCTTCCCATTCTTCCATAGACGGGAAACGCACCCTTCTTCGAGAGCCGGCAGGACGACCTTCATTCCGGCCAGACGGGCGATGCCCCGCCTGGCGATCTCTGTCGCCGACGCGCATGCGTCGGGGGCCTCGAAGGCGAGGTTGCCGATGGTCGAGGAGTACCCCGCCCAGACCTCAAGCACTTCGATGCCGGCTAGACGGGCGCGACGCGTCAGCATCGCGACGAACACCGTCCTCGCCCAGTAATTCAAGATCCTGTTGAGGGAGCGGCTCCGGCCGCTCGACCTCAGCTTGCCCAGGCCCCTTTCCAGCACGATCGTGCCGCAGCGATGCTTCCGCGCCATGGAGATCGCGCGGTCGCAGACGGCCGCCAGCGTCTCGCAGACTGTCTCCGGCGAGGCGTCCACCGCCATGTCCAGCTTGACCAGGGCGTGCTCCAGCAACGACGTCTCGGCAACGGACCTCGGGTCTCGGATATTCTCGACCGCAGCAATGCCGATCCAGTTCGGATTGAGGTCGATGCCGAGGCAACGACCCCGCTTCGCAATGACAGCGGGTCGGCGTTGCGGATGGTGGGGCAGGTCTTCCGGGTCTATCGTGATGTGCAGCTTCCTGCTGTCCATACGGAAAGTGAGATTGATCTTCTTCTCGCCAGCCAGCTTCGCGGCCTGTTGCAGGACCTCGCCGGCGTTTCCGTTCATTTGCGGAAAGCGAAGGAGAGCCTTCCGGCCGTACATCTGGAATGTGCAGGTACGCGCGTCCGCCGACAGCCGGAAATGGCGATTCCCGGCGTAGGTCTTATCCCCGCGTGAACACAGGGGCCGCAGCCGCATCTCCCGCCATTCGTTCCTTTCGATCAGGCCTTTCTGCCTGCGTTCAAGGCCCGCGCGTGTGCCGAAGACCATCCTTCCATCAGGTCTTGCTTTTCGAAGGTCCATCCCCTCCAGTGTGGCGCAATGGAGAACCCAGGCGTCGACAAAGCCGCCGGCGAAGCGCCGCTTGACGAGGTCTCGCAATTCCTTCTGCTTCAGAGACATACCACCATCGACCGCGCTGACGTACGCCGTGCGGACGGCGGCCGAGAAGACGCGGCGCACGTCTGCCAGGAAACCGACGTCGGCGCTGTCGCATTGATATGGAAGGGAGATGGTCTGCAAGGATACATGATTGGGCCTATGTATCGATGAGACTGCGAGGGCGGAATGGAGTCAATCCGCCGATCGATTTATCTTACGGTGATAGCCCTACCAACCGATGGAAAACTACGACATCTCCTGTGTCATTCCACACTGAAATCCCAATACCCATTTATTCCTACTCTCATCCTTGCCGCCGATGGCTTTCGACCTGACTATGGTCTTATTGGACGAATTGCCTTGCATCGGAATTGCAAAGAGATTCGAGACATGGCTGGATTTGAGGACGACATTACGCGACCTTTCCAGCGAGAGGCGCGGGCACCTGACCAGGAGGTTTGAGTGCCGTCATCATTTCATGGCTGTACCAACGGATGAAGTCGCGAGTGCCTCCTTCGATGACTGCAGAGTACGGGCCGGATCGATATCCGCTGCCGCGGATCCCCAATTGATTGGTCTCGGCAAGAACTCGATCCTGATCGTTCGTCGCGGCCCATACCTCGATCAATTTAGAGATGTCGTAGTCGTCGTGCTCGCGAGCGTCCTTATGAACCAGCCATTTTGTCGTGACCAAAGTTTCCTCAGCGTTAATCGGCAGTACCCTGAAAACAATCGCGTGGTCGGCGAGGACGTGGTTCCAACTGTTGGGAAGGTTTAGTAGCCTGACGGAGCCAAGGTCTGGGTCGGAGAGTGTGCCTAGTAATTTCTTCGAGGCTGGTTTTCCATCCATCGTCATTGACTGCATCCCACCCGTGAACGGCAATCGGACGGCCCGGTATCGATCGCTACCTTGGGTATGCGCGTGCGGCAGTCCGAGCTTGTCCCACTCCTCCGCTTTACGCGTTATTAGCGCCTTGTATTCCGGCCTGATATTTGGATCTTCCGGGTCGTCAAACTCGGTGATGATATGCATCAACTCAGGGTGCGATCCCACGCAATGATAGCATTCGCGGTTATTCTCGATAACGAGCTTCCAATTGGCTTTCTCAGTGAGAGCCTGCGTGTAAACGACCTTGGCGTCATCCAGCCCATGAGGCAGCAAGTACGGTTCGACAGCAACGCGAAAGCTATCGAAGTCAGGCGCATCCGGTAGAAAGTTGATATAAATAAAGCCGCCTGCGACTCCCACTGACACCGGAATCAATCCAAAATCGCCGGGGTCAAACTCGGCCCCCATGAGCCGAGTGCGAACCAAGGAGCCGTCCAGCTCGTAAGACCACTGATGATAAGGACAAACCAGGCGCGCGGCGTAGCCCTTGTCGCCCGTACAGATTCGCGAACCCCGATGACGACAGGTATTATGAAATCCCCTTATCACACCAGCTTTGTCACGGAGAAGAATTACGGATTCACGGCCGACATCGACGCGTATCCAGTCGCCAGTCTCCGGAACCTCGCAGGTCATCGCAGCGAACAGCCACTGTCGAGTAAAAAACAGATTCATTTCCAGATCGATGAGTTCCTGGCTTACGTAGAAGGGTTGGTCGAGGCTCCAATCCGGCTTGCGAGCCGACAACGCTTCGTAGGCAAGTTCCGCAATGTTTTCTTGCATTCCCATTCCTCCCACGTTTATCCGTAATGCGGGCGACGTTCCGTCAATTGAGTGGCAGCCTACGAAACGTCCCTGGCCTCTCCGGATCGTGGTACTTGTTCATCGGTCCATTTTCGACGAAATGTCTGTGACAGTAGGCTAGTCGATCGCGATCAAGCGCGACGCCCAGCCCAGGTCCTTCCGGAACGTTCACGACGTTGTTACGGGGGACGAAGGGCCCACCTTGGATGACGTCTTGCGTTTGCATTCGAAACAGCGACTGGTTCGGCTCCCTAATCCAGCCAAGGGCGGCGCAAAGATGCAAGTATACCGCGCTGCCTACGCCCGAGTCACCGCTGTAGCACCAGAAGTCGATCCCCGCGTGCTCACACGCTCCGACAAACCGAAGCAGACGGCCGATTCCTCCCAGCGCCGCCGGATTTCCGCAGATTGCATCTGGGACCCGCAAGGAGATAGCCCGCGAGAGGTCCGCATTATGGGTAGAGAAGGGGATCGAGCAATGGCGTCGCAACTCAACCATTTCCTCAATCGTTGCCACCGGATCTTCCCAGTTCCGCACGCCCAACTCCTCCAATGGACGTGCCAGCCTCCGCGCGGTTGCGAGCGAATAGGCTTGGTTGGAGTCAATTCTGAGCATGATGTCATCGCCCAAACGCTTCCGGATCAACTCAAGCATCCGCATTGAAATTTTTGGATCTTGCGTGGAAAACTTGCCTTCAAAGAAAGTCGTTCCGAATGTTTCGTGTAGGCCGACACAATAGTCGGCGACCTCCTCCGGAGTTCGCTCACCGCGAACTCTAGCGCGACCGGAAAGTTCGGGACCGTCGCCTCGCAACGAAAAGTAATCAGTAAAGGGGATTTCCTTTCTTACAGCGCCACCGAGCAACATATAAAGCGGCTGCTTCCAAGCTTTCCCGCGAAGGTCCCAAAGCGCCGTTTCTATTGCGCCGAACGCGGCAATGCGGGCCTGATCGTTTATGCTTTGAACTCCAACGAAATATGGCAGGCAACGTAACTCTGCATCCGCTATGTCGAATGCGTCCAGACCAATCAGAGCTGGTGCGAGGGTCTCCCGGATGATCGAAGCTGCTTGTGGAGAGGGAGCTTCCCCAATGCCGATTAGGCCATCCTCGGTCTCGACTTCCACAATTGTCGTACTAAACCCGGGCAACTCGCCGAAGACCCAAACATAGGGCGCTTCCAAGGGCAGGTTTATCGGAATGGCGGTGATACGCACGATCTTCATTGCGGCTCCGAAAAAATGTTTTGCCTCTCTGCCCTGAGGGTGCAAAATGTATCCAGGAATAGACGGCGTCCGAAGTTGATTTGTAAGTCATTGTTTTACAAAAGCAAATCGGAATAATATTCATGGTGCCCATGCGAAATTCTCATACGATGCTCGTCTCGGGCTTTCATCGCCGGCTCCCGCCCCTGCACGCGTTGGAGGTGTTCGCGGTGGCGTCGCGCTGCGGGTCGTTCAGCAAAGCGGCGAAGGAGTTGTTCGTTACTCAGGGAGCAGTAAGTCGTCAAATTCAACAACTTGAGGACTTTTTGGGTGTTAGCCTTTTTTTCAGACATCGCAACGGATTGAGGCTAACCGCTGAGGCCGAAGCTTTGTTACCAGTGGTAGAGGATGCTTTCGGTCGGGTAGTCAGGATCTCGGAAAGTCTTCGTAACACTGGACAAGTCATAACGCTGCGAATGCCTCCCACGCTCGCGGCGAGGTGGTTCCTACCTCGTCTACCTTCCCTGCGACAAATCCTCCCCGATATGGATGTCCGTTTGACGACCTATGACGCCTGGGAGCCGCGGTTCGAGGACAATGATATCGACGCGGCGATATTACAGGGTCGGGGAGAATGGCCTGACGTTGAGGCCGTAAAGATCATGTCTGAACTCCTGACTCCAGTCTGTTCGCCGGAAATCGCTGCGCAGCTTTCGACACCCTTGGACTTAGCCAAGATGCCGTTGCTCCACTGCGACCCGATCTCCGGTTGGTCGCGCTGGTTTGATGTCGCGGGGTTCGGAGCGATACCGTCGCATCGCGGGCAGACATTCGACACTCTAGAACTGGCGCTATCCGCCGCGACGCGAGGTCAGGGCATAGCGCTGGGTGATCTTAATCTTATACGCGAGAGTATAGCAGATAGAGTGCTTGTTGCTCCCTTTGACACTGTCCTAGATCAAGGCGTGTCCTATTTTCTGGTGTATCCTCCGCAGCGCGCACAGTTGCCAAAAATCAAAGAACTCCGTAACTGGCTCACCGCCATGCCAGTCGATTAAAGAGGCGATGGAGAGGGGTGGGGTTGGCAATGTTGACCTAGATAGCTTGAGAACGACTCGAGCGAATAGCCATCGAGGGCAATCACGTCGCCAGCATGGTTCTTTAGTACCCGGACTTTTGCTCATTGTCGTCTCGGACGCTAAACTACCGCTCGTGTGCGGAAGCTATCTTATCCGGCATCATCGGGAGCGTGAGAGAGAACAGTGCGCCAAACCCTTCGGAATTGTGCGCGGTTATTTTTCCGCCATGCAGCTCAACGATAGATCGGCAGATCGACAGCCCAATTCCCATACCTTCCTTTTTCGTCGAATGGAAAGGCTCGAAAATGGCTTCCAGTCCGTCGTGAGGGATCCCCGGACCGTTGTCGAGGCAGCGTATTTCGACGCGGTCCATGTCCCCCTTGACCGTGACTTTGATCCAGCGGTCGGGCCGTTTCGATGACGCCAGCGCCTGCAAAGAATTGACCATCAGATTTATCAGAACCTGTTGGAGTTGAATTCGGTCACCATGGAGCGATGGCAGACCGGGATCCACATCGAGTTTTATCTGCGCGTCCACGCGATGGGCATGCCCCTCTACGTATGAGCGCGACTCAAGGAGCAACTCGGAAATATCAATCTCGGAAATTTCCTCAGTGCCCTTCTGGCAGAGCCTGCGCACCCGCCGGATGACGTCACATGCGCGGTCGGCATCGGCTATGATCCGAAGGAGGTTGGTTCTTGTCTTCTCGATATCCGGAGGGTCCCTTTCGATCCAGCGCAACGTCGACTCCGCACGCGTTATGACTGCTGCCAATGGCTGATTGACCTCATGGGCGATTGAGGCAGTTAGCTCGCCGACCGTAGAAATACGCGAGACATGAGCGATGTCGGACTGAGCCTTCTTGAGGTTCTTGCTATTTTGCACCTCCAAGGAATTATCCATGAGAACGGCCGTATAGGAGGTCTTGTCTAGATCCCTCTGGCCGAGTATGCGCACATGCTTGTTTCTGCCATCCCTGAACAGGAGTCTGAATTCGCTCTCGACGACGGCCACACCCTGAGCAAATTTTGCCTGGAGTTGGTCGACTAGGCCAAGATCGTCGGGATGAACACGTTCTTTGAAAAGTTCAATGGATGGGCTTAGGTCGGTGCCATACTCCAGAATTTGGAATGTCTCATCCGACCAATATAGCCATTGCGACGTAAGATCGAGGCCAAAGCTGCCGACTTTGCTTAGTTTTTGACCTGCAGCTAAATAGGATTCGCTTACGCGCAGGGCTTGCTCGGCCTGTTTGCGGACTTCGATGTCGAATACGGCACCGTACCAAGCGACAAGTTCTCCGGAATCGTCTAAAAACGGGGTACCGATGCTTAGGCACCAGCGATATCCGCGTTCAGGATTCCCAACGCGCACTTCGTAAGACCCATCTCGCCTCTCGGCTACCAGCAGTCGCCAGAATGCTTCTATTCCATCTCTGTCATCGGGGTGGACGCCATCGCGCCATCCCCATCCTTGGGCATCAGTCAGCGTCTGCCCCCAGAAGTCGAGCCAGCGCTTGTTGGCGTAGTCCAGATAGCCGTCCGGTCGCGTTCGCCAGATCATGGCTGGAATTTGGTCGAGCGTACGTTCGAGCTCGGTCGCTATTTTCTCTTGGGCAAACTTCGTCCGCATGGTGAAATCCGCATCCATGGCGACGACGGAAAGTATTTCTCCTTTATGCATCGTCTTCAAAAGATGCCATCGGTATTTACCGTCTTTGCCTTGTATTCTGATAGGACGTTCTGCGTCATGGACCATGTGCTTGGAGCTAAATATGTCATGATCATCTGCATGAACCACATCCAGCCACCCCTTTGCCATAAGATGCGAATTTGGATGGCCTGTAAAATGGGTCCAATGCTCGTTGAGGTACAACGCCTGTCCATCGATCGTGAAGTGCCCTGCGAGCAACGGAAAGCCGTCAAAGAGTCCCGTTGGCAATCCCATTTCCATTCAACCTCCGCCGGCGTTCCGCAATGGGTGTCTGAAAATTGATCACGCCTTTGCGGGATTGGGTCGACACCCCTTCGGCCGATAAATTCTCACCCCCAGTGACATGCCGCGAGTCCAAAGTTGCAAAGAACTGCAAATTGGGCACCTAAGCCGCCCAACGTAGTGCTATTCGTGCCTTTCTGAAAAAGCGCGCCAAAATGCTTAGGCGCTCACCATTGCCACTCCAGTTTCTATTTCGTCCAGCAATTCTCGGGCCGCTCGCAGATCGATCGACTCAAAACCTTCGGTAAATTGGGAGTAAATTGGTCCAAGTAGCTCACTGGCCTGCGAACGTTTCCCGTTGGCGTTCCACATTCGTGCCAATGGAAGCGCGGCCCGAAGCTCCCAGCTCAAGGCGGACTGCTTTTTTGCCTGGGAAATCGAACGCAACAGAAAATCCTCGGCCACTTCATGGTCAGGCTTTGGCTTACTTAGGAGGATTTCTGCCTTTGAGCGAAAGAGGTCCGGCAGCCATAGTTTTTCGGATCGTCGCTTCGCGGCATAAATGGCTGCATCAATGACAGCGTCAGCATCTTCCCAACGACGGGACAAGACCAGGCCGTTAGAAAGGGATGCCGAGGCGTATGAAGCGACAATCTCGTACTTTTCCGCGTGCATTCCGTCGATGGCTTCATTCAGGATCTCGACGCCCATAGGAGCGTGTCCCGACGATAGCAGCAGTTCTCCTTTGAGTGCTAGTCCAAGCGACCGAAAGGCGCTCAAACCCTGCTTGGTAGCCTGAGCGATCGCCGTTTCAGCGAGCTGCGCGGCGTCTTCATAATGCCCATACCAGATAAAAACCGGTGTCGCATATATTAGAGAAACACAGTACGCGACGCTATCCCGATGCTTCGCGCTTTCATCGATAGCAAGCCGAGCGGCGGACAATGCTTGATCGGGGTATCCACAAAGCCAGAGTGAACGCGCAAACGCGAACCGGGCGCGAGCCTCGTGAAAGAGATCCAACCTCAAGGGAGGCGCGGTATTTGCCAGTGCTTGCCCAATTTCGGAGTGTTGAAGAGCCGCGGCTTGGTTTCCGGCCAGATGGTAGGATGCTGCCAGCATCCATTCTGCCAAGACCATTTCCGCTCGGCCACCTTTCTTCGCCACAGCGAAGCTCTGCTCTGCCGCATTAAGCGCCTCGTTGAATTCACCTCGGCGCGTGAGAAGCACGTTAAGGTCAGCGAGAAGATTTAGTTCGCATCGGCTATCCCGGAGGATACGCGCCAGATCGAGCGCCTCCTGGATCATGACCCTAACCTCGCGCCCATCATTTCTTGCATATATGCAAGATCTGGCCAGAGCCTCCAACAAACCGAGATGAAAGTGCGTGCCCTTGTGCTCTGCACATAGCGCAGAAAGAGCTTCCCGGCACCAACGCTGACAATCTGCAAACTGCGCCCGAGCCATGAAAATGCGCGCCGAGTGCGCCGCGAGTTCGACACCTAATTTCTTGTCGCCCTCCGCGGAAAAGCACCATGGTAGAACGCCCTGCACGTTTCCGATCTGAAATGCGCAGCTTTCCACCAGGCAGTCGTCAACTTCCGGGCTTTGGAGTCTTGCAAGACTGTCATTCAGATAATTCGCCAAGCGACGTGCCATTTCGTCTACAAGCCCGAGCTGCGTCAACCGCTCCAACGCATAGGCGCGTGTCACATCGAGAATGCGGTACTTTACGGTTGTGGCGTCGGAGGCATTCAAGACCAGTGACTTGTCGACTAAACTTGCTAATGCCGCCCGTATGTCAGTTGGCGTAGCACCGGGCGAGCTAGCGAGAATTTCCACCGCTTCCATCGTGAAGTGGGTGCTGAATATCGCCAACTTGAACATGATCGCTTGCTCTTGTGGCGAGAGGAGATTGATACTCCAGTCCAAAAGGCCTTCCAGCGTCTGATGTCGTAATGACGATGTGCGTTTGCCCCGTAGCCGAAGCTTTCCCGCTCCATTCAGAAGTTCCATTGTTCCCCTAATACCGTAGAATCCCACCCGGCTCGCGGCCAGCTCGATGGCCAACGCAACGCCGTCCAAGCGCCTGCAGATTTCGGCGACCAAGGGAGCTTCCATATCGCAAAGGTGACCGTGATGCCCTCCGGCCACAGCTCTCTCCATAAAGAGCTGCACGGCAGGTGAACCCATCGCCAGCTCGGCCGAGATCGGGCCTTCGTCTGGAAAGGCGAGTGGTGGGAGCAGGTAAACACTTTCTCCCGCTGCTCTGAGAGCTTCCCGGCTAGTCGCGAGGATCGACAGTGTCCGGACATCACGGACGAGGCGCTCAGCGAGCGGTGCAGCAGCCTCGATAACGTGTTCGCAATTGTCGAGGACGATACAGGCTTTTCTTCCAGAAAGGTATGTCACTAGCGATTGCTCGGGGCTCGAACCCCGCGCAACGCACCCAACTGCCGATGCAACAAAGCTGACGACGTCAGCGGGATTTGTCACCAGCTGGAGATCGACAAAGTACACACCGTTCATATGTGAGTGGCTGAGCGAATTCGCTATCGCGATCGCGACTGTAGTTTTTCCTATACCCCCGGTTCCGACCAACGTGACAAGCCGTCGGGAAACCAGCATTGTCGATAGCTTTTCGACGATATCCTGCCTACCTACCATCACGCGTGGAAGGGCAGGAAGACGTCTTGGCCCCGCATCGACGGATATTTCCGCGACGTTGGCAACGGCTGTCTCCCGAGACACAGGAGCCACGAACGAATAACCTTGGCTGGGAATGTTTAGGATGTAACGCGAGCCGTCTATCCCATCGCCCAGCACTTTGCGAAGAGAAGTGAGTTGGGTTCGGAGGTTGGCATCCTCCACCGTGATACCCTGCCAGACGAGGTGGATGAGTTCGCGTCCAGTGACTACGCCACCGGCCCGATCAACGAGAACGGCCAAAATATCAAGCGCCCGCCCCCCGATTGCCACGGGCATGCCTTCGCGTGTCAGGGATCGCTGGGCCCTGATGAAGCGAAACGGACCAAAGTAGACCGAGTCTTCTGGCGACAGAACCCTTTCATGCATGCCGAAATCCCCCACCTGGACCGATTTCGATTGCACCGCTCCAGCCTGTATCCTAGCGAAATTTTTAAACAAATGAAACCGGGCATCGAAGAGAGTCCACTTTCGGTAAGTACTCGCGGTCCTTTGAAACCGCATTCGGTTCGGAGAAAACCATGGGCGGAAAGAACCTGCTCGACCAGAAAGCGTCAAACCATTGAAGATATCGGTATAATTCCGATATCGAACTCTTGATGCTTGGCAAAAGACAGGTTGTAAATCGGTCGCCGATAAATTACGGGGGCTATGCGATGGTAGGAACCACGCCGCCGTCCGCTCGTATGGCAGCCCCGTTGATCGCGGACGCAAGTGGGCTCGAAATGTATGCAACAAGGCTGGCAATTTCGTCCGGCGAGATAAGCCGCTGAAGCAGCGACATCGATCGGTGTGTCGCAAAGAATTCCGCTTCGACATCCGCCAGACTGGCCTCGGGCTTTGTCGAAATCGACCGGAGGAAACCTTCGCTCGCAACCGAACGTGTGGGGCCAGGCAGAATTGAATTGACAGTCACTCCTGTCCCCTTGGTTTCGTTTGCCAAACCGCGGGAGATCGCGAGTTGTGCCGTCTTGGTCATTCCATAATGCATCATCACGGATGGGGTCATCAGGCCGGACTCGCTTGAAATGAATACGATACGACCCCAGTTTTTTTTGAGCATCCCTGGCAGATAGGAGCGCGATAGCCTCACGCCGCTCAATACGTTTATCTCGAAAAAGCGTGTCCATTCCGCGTCGGTGATATCGGCGAATGGTTTCATTTCGTAAATACCCAGGTTATTGACGAGAATGTCTACCTCCGGGGCCTCGCGAGCGACAAGTGCGGCTCCGTCGGCGGTGGCCACATCGGCTTCGATTATCCGCACCTCAGTAGCGGCTTTCGACCTGATAATATCCGCGGCGGCTGTTAGGCGATCTCTGTTCCGTCCCGGGATTATTACGTGCACCCCCTCGGCAGAAAGCGCTTTTGCGATTTCCAGACCTATGCCACCGGTGGCACCCGTGATTAACGCGACCTTATCTATGAGGTGCAGATCCAATTTTGCGCTCCTTTTTGAAGCCTTCGGGGGGCGAACCAAGCGCCGCGAGGCGGTTTTTCTGGGACCAAGAAATTTTAAATTGGCCGTAGGCTGCTCACGATTTTACACACTCGATCACCATTGCCGATCAGAAGCTCCAGCGAACGCCGAGCCTGCGCGACATCGGAGGGGCTCTTGTCCAGCCATCGCAAAGCGGCGTGGGCGTTGATCAAGAGTGCGGAGGCGGCGCTATTGACCTCATGGGCGAGGAGAGACGCGCTGACTTGGTCGTCGGGTAACGCTGACTTATGCATTGCCAACTCCATGGTTCGGACCAGAGCACGAAACGAGCAACAATGCCGCTCGAATGCTGGAAGGCATCGGTACTTCATACGAGGTAGGTCCTCTACCGCACGTCTTGGCCTTTCAACCCAATAGGATTGGCAAGTCAGCGACTGCGGAGACTCTCCACCAAGGTCTAGGTAGCGGTGGAGTGACACAACTAGAGAACCTCGCCTTCGAAAAGGCGAGTTCAACGTTGCAAATATCTGCAAATTTCGCTTTCGCTAGGATTCCTCCGACAGCTTAAGGAGGTCGCTCGCCTTTGTTAGGTCCATGGTCTCAAAGCCCTCGGTGTATTGTCCGTACAACGGCCGCAGCAGTGCAGTAGCTTCGCTGTTGTTTCCCTGCTTTTGCCATAAGTCTGCGAGACCAAGGGCGGCTTTCAATTCCCACCCTTTGGCTGACTGACGACGTGCCTCTGTCAGGGACGCCTTAAAATGGGTCTCCACCAGGCCAAAATCCGGCTGCGGACGACGCAATAAGATCTCTCCATACACCCTTAAGAGATCGGGCAACGTCATGGACTCCCCGATCTCTAGGGCATTCCGGATCGCGTTCGCCACCGTCGTTTCGGCTTCTTCAAACTGACCGATTGCCGACAGTCCCTTGGCGAGATAGCAGCGGATCATAGCAGTGATAATGTGGAACTGTTTATCGTGTAAAGATTCTAGCGACGCACGCAGTAGCGGAATCGCGTCCGCCTCCTTTCCCAGTTCTACGAACAGATATCCCTTGAATGCCTGGCCCAAGGAGACGAAATCGGAGACGGAATTCTTGTCAGCATGGTGCAGGAGTTTTTCGACCGCGGCTTCGGCCTCCGCAAAGCATCCGCTCCAAACGAATACGGGAATAGCGTAGGTCAGGCCCACACAATAGGAGATATGATGCGTGTAACGCTCCATCTCCGTCATTCTGGCACGTGCAAGTCTGAGCGCTTGATCCGGGTATCCTGCTAACCACAGCGCACGCGCGAACATGAACCACCCCCGCGCTTCACTCGTCAGATCAAGCTGGATCGCGGGCGCATCGGCGGCAATTTGAAACGCTGCTCTACAATGCTGCAGGGAAGCGGCCTGATCACCTGTGTGGTGGCATGCTATCGCGAGCATGATTTTGGCGGCTACCTCATCTTCAACAATGCCGACCTTTCCGGCAACAAGTGATATTCTCTCCGCCGTCGCGAGGGCCGCACGGCTATCCGCCCGTCGAGCATGTAGGAAGTTTAACTCGGTAAGCAGGTTCAGTTGACGACGATTGTCGCCTAATAGCGTAGCGAGCGATAATGCCTTCTCAATAAGCTCCTTGGTTTCATCGCGGTTTCCCAGTGTATACAATGCAGAGCTCGCAAGTGCCTCCGATATTTTAAGCTCTAGTAACGTTCCTACCTGCCTGGAAGGAAGTGAAGCAAGCGCTCGATCGCACCACCGATAGCATTCGCTGAACTGGGAAAGCTGCATCAGAACGTATGCGGCGTTGGCGACTAGCTCCCGACCGATTTCCGCGTCTCCGTTTTCGGAGAAGCTCCAAGCAAACGCCTTTCTAATATTGCCGAGATGCTGGTTATAAAGCGCCGTCCCCCTGGCGTTCGACGCGACCTTGGCTGAGACCGCAGCGAGGAAATCCACAAAATGCAGGGCATGCCGACGATCGGTTTCAGGGCTGCTGCCCGCTTGAAGCAATTTTAGCGCAGCGTAAGCACGGGTCGTATCAAGCAACCGGTAAAGAACAGTTCCACCGACCGGAGCCACGAAAACTAGAGACTTTTCCACCAGCGAATTGACGACCGATCCGATGCTATCCATCAGATCGCCGCTGTCCCCCGCAACATCCAATGCAGCGTGCAGGCTGAAAAGTCCTGCGAAGGTCGATAGCCTCAACAGGACCACCTGTTCTTTCTCTGAAAGAAGGTTGAAGCTCCAATCGACCATCGCTTGCAGAGTTTGATGGCGCGGATAAGCGCTTCGCCTGCCGGGAATCTGTAACTCCGCGCCGCTAGTCAAAAGCTCGGCAGTACCCTTGATGCCGAAGGCACCGACCCTGCTAGCGGCGAGTTCGATTGCCAAAGCGATACCGTCCATCCGACGGCATATCTCCGCGACTATTGGTGCGTCATTGTCAGACAACGCGCCCTCGTGACCGCTCGATTCGGCTCTCTCCATAAAGAGCTGTACTGCGGGATACATGATCGTATCCGAAGCTGACATCGCTTCATGGGGAGGGACTTCAAGCGGCGGCAAAAAATAGATTGTCTCGCCTTCCGCGCGTAGCGGCTCCCGACTGGTAGCCAACAAGCGGACTTCATCTGCAGCCTCGAAGATCCTGCTTGCTATAACGGCCACCGCGCTTGCCACGTGCTCACAACTGTCGAGGATAACTAGAGCCTGCTTGGCCTTGATAAACGAAACGAGATCGGAAATCGCATCAGCGGTCTTGATCGGGCATCCGAAGACGGACGCAATGACACTGGTCACCTCGCTATCGCTCGACACCGTGCTCAAGTCGACGAAAAATACGTTATAGCGGCCGCTCTCGCAATAAAAGCGGTGTGCGATGTCGATGGCCACTGTCGTCTTGCCTATACCTCCCGCCCCCACAACAGTGACAAATCTGTTCGATTTGAGTGAGTCAATCAGCGTGCTGATGCTGTCTTCACGTCCAATGACGTTCTCAATCCGCGTAGGCAATCCGTCTCGGCGTCCCGGCAAACCGATGTCGGACGACCGAGCTTCGTCCACGTCGTTCGACCACTTGACCGGAGATACAAAACTATAGCCCTGACCAGGAATGTTGACGATGTACCTACTTCCATTAGTCCCGTCTTCCAGGGCTCGGCGGAGAGTTGTCAATTGAGCACGTAAGTTGGCTTCTTCGACTTTGACTGCGCGCCACACGAGATCCATCAGATCGTGTCGGTTGATGATCTCGCCGGATCGAAGTACCAGATTGACGAGGATGTCGAGAGCGCGTGCACCCAACGGCACAATATTTCCCTCTCGCTGAAGGCTTCTCTCCTGAATGTTTAGGGCAAACGGACCGAAGAATGCGATGCCGCGTCTATCGGATATCGTCACGCTCCACCTCCCCTATGCAGCGATTTGCAATAATTAACATAACATGACTCTCTCAAAATCGAAAAATACCCATACTGTCGAGCAGTCATCACAGGTTTCGTCAAGTAGGCATTCCTGTGGGACCCATGTATGGAGACACGGACATGTTGTCGCTCGGCAGTTCCTTCGAAGCAAGCGATTCCAGCTACTTAAGCGGAATGAAGTCGCGTGATCGGTTCTCGCCAGTCGTTTCGGCGGAACTTCAACGTATCGTTAACGTCAGCGTAACAAGCGGCGATGCCCCATTCGTCGTGGCAATGGTCGCTGACAACTCCGGCATCAACTTTTCCGGATCGTCCGGTGAGGCGGCACCCGGACTGCGTGCAGACGAAGATACGGTTTTCCGTATTTTCTCGATGTCCAAGCCCTTTTGCGCGGTTGCTATGATGATGCTGATAGAAAGAGGGATTCTGGATCCGGACACTCCAGTCGAAGAAATCGTGCCCGAATTTGCTAGAATAGGGGTTCTGGATGGCTATTCTGACGGACGGGCCCGATTGCGCCGTCCGCGCACGCTCGCGACAGTGCGGCATCTGGCCACGCACACCTCGGGACTCGAATACGAATTCTGGAACCCGGCAGTTGCAGAATTCATGGAGAAAACCGCCCATCCGAGTATCATTCAAGGAACATTGAACTCGATGTGTTATCCAATGATGTCCGAACCGGGCACGCGCTGGGGTTATGGACCCGGCATCGACTGGCTCGGCCTCGTTGTCGAGGCAGTCGACGGGCGGGAAATTGACCAGTTTTGCAGAGAAGAGATATTCGAACCGCTTGCACTCGAAAATACAAGTTTTGAAGTCGATGACCGCATGCGCAAAAGCCTCTGCAGGGTGTCACTTCGAAACACCGACGGCGAGTTCTCGCAAATCGCGATGGACCCGCCTTCCCACCCCGAGGTGTATGGCATGGGCATCGCGCTCTACAGCACCGCTCCCGATTATTTGAGATTTCTCCGCCTGTTCTTGAATGGCGGCGAGCTTGATGGACAGCGCATACTTTCCCGCGCCTCGATCGAGCAAATGTTCGCCGACCAGATGCGGGGATTGGCTTTTTCGAAAATGGTGTCCTGCGCGCCAGTTACTCACGACGTCGATCCATTTCCAAGCATCCGCCATACACACACATTCGGTTTCCTGCGGAACGAGGAAGACATTCCTGGGATGAGGTCGGCCGAGTCGGTTGGCTGGGCTGGCGTTCTGAATTCCCATTACTGGATCGATCGAACCTCGAATGTGGCGGGTGTTTTCATGAGCCAATCCCTGCCGTTCTACGAACCCCGTTTCATGAAGCGCTACGAGCAGTTCGAGCGATGCATCTATGAAGATCTGAGGCACTCGGATCAGGCCGCATAAGCCTAAGCATAAAATTAAATCGGTCGGCGAACTTGCTTCCACGAGGCGTCGACCTGTGAGCAAAAAAGCGGCTGGGAATTACAGCGCCGCCGTCAAACGTTCTCATAGAAGGTGTACCCAATGAGCAAGAAAGTCGCGGAGATGCTTGTCGAAACCCTGCAGAACGCAGGTGTGAAGACATGTTACGGTATCGTCGGAGATACCATGAACCATATCGCCCAGGCGATAGATAAGAGCGCAATCAATTGGGTTCACATGCGCCACGAAGAAGCGGGGGCGTTTGCCGCGGCCGCAGAGGCCTCCCTTATGGGTCGGCTAACCGCATGCGCCGGGACCTGCGGTCCAGGGAGCCTGCATTTCATCAACGGCCTGTACGAGGCAAACCGCAACCGAGCGCCCGTAATTCTGATCGCAACCCAGATATTTCGAAGTGATATCGGGTTCGACTCGATCCAGGAGGTCGATCTGGTTGAGGTTTACAAAGGCTGCAGCGTTTTCTGCGAGATGATACTTACGCCAGAGCAAGCCAGGCGAAAAATCGTTGCGGCATGCCAGGCTGCTATCACTCTTCGGGGTGTGGCCGTGCTCGTGGTCCCAGCCGATGTTGCAGACGGACCCGTGCACGATGAGCCTCCGTATACAGTTCATGCGCGCGTCCCGGTGATTCGTCCTAACGACCAAGACCTCGACGAGATGGCAGCTATTCTCAACTCGAGCAAAAATATCGCGATTTACGCGGGCGCGGGTTGCGAGGGGGCTCATGACTTGATCGTAGCGACGGCTGCAAGGCTGAAGGCACCGATGGCCCATACCACCCGAGGCAAGGATTTCGTCTCATATGATAACCCTTACAACGTCGGGATGACAGGTATGCTGGGCGGGGCAGCGGGCTACAAGGCCGTGTTGCACTGCGACGTCCTGCTACTGTTGGGCGCAGACTTCGCCTGGCGGCAGTTCTATCCCGACAAAGCGAAAATCATTCAGATCGACATTGATCCGACCCATATCGGCCGGAGGCACCCAGTCACGATCGGCGCAGTCGGTAGCATAAACGCGACGCTTGAGGCCCTGCTACCTCGCCTCAAGCAACACGAGGACGAGACGTTCATGCGCGAGTTCATTCAGCGATACGCAGACGACAAGGCTGCCGCAGATTCCGAGACACCGTCATCCAATGAGAAGATTTCCGGAACCTACCTTACCAAGGTCATCAATAAACTGGCCGCGGAAGACGCTCTTTTCGCTGCAGACGATGGCACTGGGGCTGTTTGGATGATGCGGCATATCGATTCAAACGGCAAACGCCGGACATTCGCAAGCATGCTGCATGGAACGATGGCCGGGGGTATGCCTTCGGCCCTCGGCTTGCAGAAGGCGCAGCCCGGAAGACAGGTCATCGCGCTTTGCGGAGACGGCGGCCTGACCATGCTCTTAGGGGACCTTTTGACCACCGTGCAGGAAAAGCTTCCAATCAAATTGGTCGTCTATGACAACTCCAAGCTCGGCTTTGTCGATATCGAGCAAAAGGCGGCTGGCCTTGTTCCCGTGTTCACCCATCTGGAGAATCCCAATTTCGGCGACGTTGCGAAGGCAATGGGTCTTTGGGGTCGATGCGTCACCAAGGCAGACGAACTGGACGAGGCGGTTCGGGAATGGCTTGCGCAACCCGGCCCCGCGCTACTCGACGTCAAGGTGAATCCTATGCAGTTGGTGAACCCGCCCACCCCGTTTGTTGCTCCAGGAGCAGTCGTCGGCATGGCTGTCTACAGTGCCAGGGCTATTCTTCAGGGTAAAGGCCATGACGTCTGGGAGATGGTGACCGAAAATATTTGACCCGGAGAGAAAGACATCCACTGGGAGGCTCGCCGCTCGGTGGATGCTTGTTTGACTTGGGTTTTTGGGCGGGTTGCCGAGCTTTGACCGCTTCCGGGACGCTTGAAATTCAATGAACGTGGTACGAAGATGCAGAGAATTCGCTCACTTACTGCCTTTCTGGTTTGCCTGACCGTAGTCAGTCCGGAGGCGCATGCGCTCGAGGGGAGCCCCTCGCTGCCCTTCGCTGGCGCATATTTCCCGTTTTGGCTTGTGAGCGCGTTCGGGGGCATTCTCGCTGTGGTTCTGTTACGGATCGTCCTGATCAGATTGGGTATCGATGACGTGCTACCATTGCGACTCTTGGTCTACGTAGCTCTGGCTGCGGCGATCGCGCTCGGCCTCGCAAGGGTCTTTTACGGGCGATGACAATGGAACAGAGCGCCTACGTCCAGAAAAAGCCAAGCAAGTTAGGTTTCATCGTAGCAATGATAGCGGTGGCCGCTTGTGCAGCCGCTGGCTGGTTCTATTACAGCAACGCGCGATCCGGCCCTCTCACCGATGATGCCATACTGACAGCCAACACTGTCGACGTCGCCTCCAAGGTCGCCGGACAGATCATTTCGATAAACGTAAAGGAGGACCAGCGCGTTCACCGCGGTGATATCCTGTTCTCGCTCGACCCTGTCAATTACAAGATCTCACTGGAGCAAGCGGAGGCGGATCTCCAACTAGCAGAGGCGAGCCGAGATACTCAGCGGCGGACCATCGCGGCTCAGCAACAAAACGCCGAAGTCGCTTCCCAACAAATCAATCGCGCGCGAGACAACCTAAAGCTCGCGCAGGATACGTTGACCCGTTATTCCGACCTTGTTTCCAAAGGCGCGGCTACGGTCCAACACGTGGATGACGCGACAAGCGCGCGTGACAACGCCCAACTTGCTCTGACGCAAAGCCTGGACGAGGCAGATGCCGCTAAGGTAATCGTGGATACACTCGACACGGCGAACGCAACCGTTCGGTCTCGACAGGCGGCGCTGCACCTAGCCCAACAGAATCTGCAGGACACCGAGATCCGGGCGCTGAACGACGGACGCATCGTCGGCTTGTCGGTGGCAACGGGTCAAATCGTTGCCCCAGGCCAATCGGTATTCACACTTGTGGCCACCGATACGTGGTATGCATCGGCGTCCTATTCCGAAACGGAACTCGACGGAATCGACGTCGGTTCTTGCGCACGTGTTTACGCGTTGTCGAACGGATCGGTTAGGATCAAAGGTAGGGTCGTGGGTATCGGCTGGGGTGTCTCATCCGAAGATCTCGTGAATATCCCGCGAAATCTTCCCTATGTGCCGAAGACGCTCAACTGGGTAAGGCTTACCCAGCGGTTCCCCGTGCGGATCGAACTCATTGATCCTCCCGAAGATCTGATGCGAGTTGGTGGTTCGGCAGCTGTTGTGGTGGACCATGATAAGAGGTGCTGAGACGTTTCCCGCCAAGCTGGCGCAGACCCTCTCTGCGGATCTGAGGCCATTTCCCGGCAGGTGGGAGCTTACCTGGCGCATAGCATTGGCTGCCGCACTGGTGGCGACTTTCGCGATGAGTTTCGAGCTGCCCGAAGCGGCGGTAAGCTGTTATTTGGTCAGCCTGGTGATGAAACCGGGCGATGCCGAGTCTGTCCTGGAAGCCATCGTTCTAGCTGTACTTATTGCTATCGTCATAGCCGTGGTTGTTTTTATCTCCCGTTGGACCGTGGACTCGCCGACCCTACGATTGTTGGCGATGGCGACAGTGTCGTTCCTGATGCTTTTTTTGGCAGCGGCCTCGCGGCTCGGGGGAATGGCCAGCATTTTGGGAATGCTGATAGCGGTGATCCTTTCTCTGCTTTACCAGGCTCCATCGGGCGACCTCTTTTCGACCGCCCTGCGGTACTACTGGGAAATGGTGGCAATGCCGATGGGCGTGATCTGCCTCTTCAGTCTCACGCTCGGCACACCGACCCTGACCTTGCTACGCCGCTCGCTCGAAGACAGGCTTTCGGCCGCGTTGAGGGCAATCACGGCTCCATCCACCGAGGCCACCACCAAATTGCGGGCGATGCTACATAAGGGCAATCAGAGCGCGCTAAAAAGAGCGGGTCTCGCATCCCGTTTTCATTTAGCGCCGGACCCAAATCTAAGGCAGATAACTTCGGATATCTCGGCTTCCTACTATCTCCTGGTAGCGGCGAACGCTTTGGGTCAAGGAGTGTCCGCGGAGGCTCGCGATCGCATCGCCCCGGACGTCGCCGCCGCGAGGACTGCACTTCGCAACGGAGCGCGCATGCCGGAACCTCACCCATTGAGGCCCGACGCCACTCTGCCTGAAAGTGTGGCTTACCAGGCGCTCAGCAAGATGGCTGATCTCGGAGCGACATCACAACAGCCCGAAACCAAAGCTCCGTTTTTCGTCAAAGACGCCTTCGGCAATCCAGCGTACCAACGATACGCTCTCAAGACGACCTTCGCCGCGATGGTCTGCTACATCATATATACGAGCCTTGATTGGCAAGGCATCCACACAGCGATGATCACTTGCTACGTCGCCTCGCTGCGCACGACTGGCGATACGTTCCACAAGTTGATTTTGCGTATAGGCGGTTGCTTCATTGGAGCCGCCATGGGCATCGGCACGATTGTCTTCGTCATTCCCCACGTCGATTCCGTCGGCGGCCTGATGATCGTCATATTTGTCGGCACATTGCCCGCAGCCTGGCTTTCGACTGGCAGCGAGCGCCTGTCATATGCCGGGATACAGATTGGACTGGTCTACTACCTGAGCATCCTGAACGGCTTCGGTCCAAGTCTCGACATGGAGATCGCACGAGACCGTTTCATCGGGATCCTGATCGGGAATATCGCAGTCTATTTGATGGCAACACTGGTTTGGCCCGTCAGTCTCGACATGGTTCTCCGTCGGGATATCTCGAAGACCCTTCTGAATTTAGGAAGTCTCGCGGCTCTCCCGGTAGTGGAGCGGTCTTCGTCAATCCGATACGTCGGGGACGTCGAGGCCGCGCTTGGCCGTCTGGAAGAAGCGTTGTACCGCCTGCCGCTAGAGACCGGGATGTCCTCTACAAATCCCTCACCCGTTACGACCTTGCGGACACTTGCCGACGAACTCGAGCAACTGACCGAAGATATATTGTTCTCACAGCGGGATCTGGTGTGGGTTTTGCCCCGGATGGAGACGCTGTCGCGTCTCGCGGTTGATCGCGGAGCGTCTGCCGACAATCCGGATCAGACAGAAGCGCAAATGTCTGATCCCATCGAAGTTCGGTTGAAACACCTCGAAACGACGCTGGTGGCCTGGCGATAAGTCCGGCGCATACCGATGTGCCGTTAGGTAGGTCGGAGTTCAACTACTCTAAACCACCGCTCGGCTCCGTCTGTGGCCTGAGCAGCTAAAAGACGCCCGCAACCCCTACATGGAAGGTCACTACCATGGAAATCACTGCACTACTGCTATCGCGGCTGCAGTTCGCGTTCACAGTATCCTTTCATATTATCTTTCCAGCTTTCACGGTCGGACTGGCGGCGTGGTTGACCGTACTCAACGCCCTGTACCTAGCTACGGGGCGGCGCGTCTATCGGCGTCTTTCCGACTTTTGGTTGAAGGTCTTCGCGGTCGCGTTCGGACTGGGCGTCGTGACCGGGATCGTGATGGCTTTCCAGTTCGGAACAAACTGGAGCGAGTTGTCCATGCGAACAGGTCCAATCCAGGGGCCGTTGCTTGGCTACGAAAGCTTCACCGCTTTCGCCCTGGAGGCAAGCTTCTTTGGAGTCATGATGTTCGGGCGCTCACGGGTCCCTGCATGGGTATATCTGTTCGCCTGTGCGATGGTGACCTTGGGAACCAGCCTATCCTCTTTCTGGATCATGGTGAACAATTCATGGATGCAGTGGCCTGTAGGCTACGAGGTGAATGCCGACGGCCTTTTTACCGCGACAGACTGGTCGGCTATCATCTTCAGCCCCGTGGTTTGGGTCCGCTTCCCGCATATGATTCTCGCCGCTTATGTAACGACTTCGTTTTGCGTGGCGGCGACGGGAGCGTGGTATCTGCTGGATAAACGCCTCCAGCCCGAAGGTATTACCATGATGCGGATGGGCCTCGGCCTAGCAGCGGTTCTCGTCCCCCTACAGATTTTCTTCGGGCACCTCACTGGCGAATACGTCCATGACAAGCAGCCAGCAAAATTCGCCGCAATCGAAGGCCGTTGGGAGAATGAACAGCCTGCGTCGGAAGTGATAATCGCGTTTCCTGACGAGAAAACGGAATCCAACCTCTACGCGGTCAAGATACCTTACCTGGGCAGTCTTATCGGCTCGATGAGCTTCACGTCCGAAGAAATAGGCCTGAAAAGCATACCGAAGGACCAGCGTCCTCCCGTGGTAATCCCGTTTTTCGCATTTCGCATCATGGTTGGCTGCGGACTGATCATGCTGGCACTCGCGTGGTATGGCTCCTGGATCATCTATAAGCGTCGCCTGAGCAATCAAAGGCTCCTCATTTGGGCTGTGTTTCTCAGCTTCCCTCTCGGTTTCATCGCCACGCTGACGGGATGGTTCACCGCCGAGGTGGGTAGACAGCCTTGGACGGTGTATGGGCTGCTGCGAACGGCCGACGCGGTCACGCCCTCGCTCACGGTTGGGCAGGTCGCCGTCAGCTTTGTCTTTTTTGCCGTGATCTACAGCATAATCGCGATCGCGGGGATCATCTATGTCTATCGCTTGCTTCGTATCGGCCCCGCCGACGGTAGCCAGGATATCGGCGAAGGCGCAAATTTCAAACGACCATTGGCAATGCCAGGTGGCAGCCCCGGCACACCACCTAGCCCCGCGGAGTAACTCACATGGTAGATTTCTGGACTGCGGCGCTCGGCCTCACGCTGCTCTTGTACGTCCTGCTGGACGGCTTCGACCTTGGCGTGGGAATCCTGTTTGGCTTTGTGCATGACGAACGGCACAAAAAGCAGATGTTGAACTCGATCGCCCCTGTATGGGATGGCAACGAGACCTGGTTGATCCTGACGGCTTCGATACTTTTCGGCGCATTCCCCGTCGTATACGCCTTGTTGCTGAGCGCGTTCTACTTACCGATGATCCTGATGCTCGGAGCGTTGATCTTTCGAGGCGTAGCGTTCGAATTCCGCGAGAAAAGCATAACCAGGAAATGGCTGTGGGACACGGGTTTCGTGTTTGGATCCCTTGTTGCCACCTTCGTACAAGGCGCGGCCGTGGGTGCAATGGTGGTTGGAATTCCCAACACAGCTGGACGTTACACAGGTACTCCGCTGGGTTGGCTTACGCCTTTTTCCGTCCTGTGCGGGATAGGGCTTTGTCTCGGCTACGCTCTGCTTGGCGCGACATGGATCGTCAAGAAAACTGAAGGTGATCTTCGCGATGCCGCCTACAGGCAGCTGATAAAGTTGCTCGTGGGTGTTGTCGTCTTTGTCGTCGTCGCGTTCATTTTTTCATTGGCGATCGAATTGCCCGTCATGTCCAGGTGGATAGAGCGGCCAGGACTTGTGGCATTCCCTGTGCTCGGACTATTTGGCTGCTTCCTTATTTTTCGCGGCTACCGCAAAAGGTCCGATGCGCTCCCCTTTGTCGGCGCAGTGATCCTTTTTACCTCTGCCTTCGCGACGCTTGTGGCCTCGTTCTTCCCCTATATCATCCCGTTTTCGATTACCCTCGATGCCGCTGCGGCCCCTTACTCCAGTCTTTCATTCCTGTTCTGGGGGGCCGGGATTTTCGTGTTCCCGCTCACCATTGTCTACACGATCGTCGTATATTGGCTCTTCAAGGGTAAGGCCCTTGAGGAGGGTGGGTACGACTGAAAAGAGCGCGATCCCCGCGTCTCTGACGCCAGCTTGCTGCGAATGACGTTAGCCAGGCGTTACCGCTCATTTAAAATTAATGCACGTCAAGGAGAAGCAAAATGGATGCGATTTATACTGCTACCGTCACCGCATCGGGCGGACGTCACGGCAAGATCAAGAGCGACGACGGCATTCTCGATCTCGATCTTGCTATGCCGATCGCTTTAGGCGGCAAAGGTGGGGCGACCAATCCCGAACAGCTCTTCGCGGGTGGCTATGCCGCCTGCTTCGAGAACGCGCTGTTTCGGGCGGCCCGGGAAAGCCGTCATCATATCCCCGACGGTGATATCGAGGTGGTCGG
>Ga0247742_10000167_pt1 | contig 57228 bp, 49 predicted proteins | sample UWRJL208509C2_FD_180944 | JGI IMG/M metagenome (GOLD analysis project Ga0247742, IMG submission 180944) | Plant litter microbial communities from Arlington Agricultural Research Station in Wisconsin, United States - UWRJ-L208-509C-2 | ecosystem: Environmental > Terrestrial > Plant litter >...
CCGGTCGCGCCGAGATGGTGGTCGGCAGCCCGTTGTTTACGAAGGCGACCGTGCACCGTCCCGATGGCGATGTCGTGATCGAAGCGCCGAACGCCGGTACGGGCAAGCCTTACGTCACGGCATTGAAGGTCGACGGCAAGCTCACCACGAAGTCGTGGCTGCCGGAGTCGTTCGCGCTGAAGGGTGGCAAGCTGGAGTTCGATCTGTCGGACAAGCCGAACAAGGCCTGGGCAACGAAGCCATCCGAGGCGCCGCCCTCGTTCGACAAGAAATAACGGCTCCCGCTCTCTGTGGGAGCCGCTTCAGCGGCGATTCTGTGGGAGCCGATTTATCGGCGATTGGGTGCTCGCGGCAAGCACCCTATCGCCGCTGAAGCGGCTCCCACACAAAAGAGCGGTTCAGATCACTACGCGGCGCAGCCGCAGCGCATTCCCCACGACCGACACCGAACTCAGACTCATCGCCACCGCGGCGATCATCGGCGACAGCGTGATGCCGAACAGCGGATACAACACGCCTGCCGCCAGCGGCACGCCGACCGCGTTGTAAATAAAGGCGAAGAACAGATTCTGCCGGATGTTCTTCACCGTCGCCTCCGACAGAGCCCGCGCACGCGCGATCCCCGCGAGGTCGCCCTTCAACAGGGTGACAGACGCATTCTGGATAGCGATGTCACTGCCATTACCCATGCCGATACCGATATCCGCCGCGGCCAATGCCGGCGCATCGTTCACGCCATCACCCGCCATGGCGACCTTGGCGCCACGCGCCTTCAGAGCTTTTACGATATTCGCCTTGTCCTCAGGGGAAGCGCTCGCGTGCACCTCGTCGATCGGCAGGGATGACGCCACTGCTTTCGCCGTCGCCTCATTGTCGCCGGTGAGCATGATCAGCTTCACACCCGCGGCATGCAGGGCATCGAGCGCCGGCTTCGTCGAGGGCTTCACCGCATCCGCCAGCGCAAGCACCGCGGCCAGTCGGCCGTCGATCGCCATGAACATCGCTGTCGCACCCTTTGCGCGCGCCTTGTCGGCGATCTCGCGTCCCGCCGCGATATCCACGCGCTCATCGTCCATGAGGTCGGCGTTACCCAACGCGACATCGTGGCCATCGACGCGACCACTGACGCCCCGACCGACGACCGCCTGAAACCCCGTGACGGCGGGAATCGTGACGCCCTCGCCTTCCGCGGCCAACACGATGGCGGCGGCCAGCGGATGCTCGCTCGGTCGTTCGACCGACGCCGCAAGCGCCAATACCTCGGCACGCTCACGACCGAAGACACGCAAATCGACCAGAGTCGGCTTGCCTTCGGTAAGTGTGCCGGTCTTGTCGAAGACCAGCGTATCCACCTCGCGAAGTGTTTCGATCGCAGAGGCATCGCGGAACAGGACGCCCGCCTGGGCACCCCGACCACTCGCCACCATGATCGACATCGGCGTTGCCAGGCCCAATGCGCAGGGACAGGCGATGATCAGTACCGAGACCGCGGCGACCAGCGCATGGGTCAGCGTGGGTGTCGGCCCGACCATCCACCACGCAGCGAAGGCGAGTGCCGCGGCGACGACGACGGCAGGCACGAACCAGGCAGCAACACGATCGGCCACGCGCTGCAACGGTGCACGCGAACGCTGCGCTTCAGCCACCAGCGCCACGATGCGCGAGAGCACGGTGTCCTGGCCGACATGGTCGACGCGAATCACCAACGCGCCATGCTGGTTCTGCGTGCCGCCGGTGACCTTGTCGTGCACCTTCTTGACCACCGGCACCGGTTCGCCGGTCAGCATCGACTCGTCGACGTAGCTTTCGCCGTCGATCACGCTGCCATCGGCCGGCACCTTTTCGCCCGGACGGACGCGCAGGTGGTCGCCAACGTGTAGCGATTCCAGGGGAATGTCTTCTTCGTTGCCGTCTCGGCCAATGCGTCGCGCCGTCTTCGGCACGAGGCCCAAAAGCCCGCGCAAGGCCTCGCCTGTCTGGCGACGCGCGCGCAACTCGAGGAAGTCACCGAGTGTCACAAGCGTGACGATCACCGCCGCCGATTCGAAATAGACGGCTACTTGCCCATGCATGTCGCGCATGGCCGGCGGGAAGAGGCCCGGCAAGGCAAACGCCACCGCGCTGTACAACCATGCCACGCCGGTGCCGAGCGCGATCAGCGTGTACATGTTCGGCGACCAGGGCAGCAGCGAGCGCCAGCCGCGCGCGAAGAAAGGCGCACCGCCCCACAACACCACGACGCTCGCGAGAAGGGCTTCTACCCAGCCGAGGCCCGCCGCCCATGGCTGGTGCCACATCTGCCCCGTCACATGCGGGACCATGGCAATCAGGAAGACGGGCAGCGTCAGCGCGACCAGCGTGGCCAGACGTCCGCCGAGCGCGATCACTTCACCATTGTCGTCCTCGAGCGAAGGCATCGCTGGCTCCAGCGCCATGCCGCACTTCGGGCATGAGCCGGGGCCTTCCTGGCGGACTTCCGGATGCATCGGGCAGGTGTAGATCGTCCCTGCCGGCATCGGCGCCTCGGGCGCCCTGGGTTTGAGGAAGGTCTCTGGTGACGCCACGAAGCGCTCCCGGCAACGCGCGCTGCAGAAGTGATGATCGTGGCCATGGTGGGAGGCGTGGTGCGGGGTCTTCGCCGGGTCGACGGTCATGCCGCACACGGGATCGATCACGGTCGCGGCTTCGTGCTCGGCGACCGCGTCGTGAGAGCAACAGGCTTGTGTCATGTGTTCGGCTCCGCCAGCGCTTTCAGGATCGGACAGTCTTCCGGCGCGCCATGTCCCGGGCAGGCGTCGACCAGCTCCGAGAGGCCGTCGCGGACGCGCTGCAGCTCGGCGATGCGCTCGTCGATGGCGAGCAAGCGCGCGGCGGCACGCTCACGCACCCCCTCCACCCCGACATGCCGGTCAGCGGAGAGGGCCAGCAGCTCGCGAATCTCATCGAGCGTGAAACCGAGATCCTTCGCCCGCCGGATAAAGCGCAGGCGGGAGACCGTGGCTTGGTCGTACTCGCGGTAACCCGAGGGCCGGCGCCGCGGGGCGGGCAGCAGCCCTTCCCGCTCGTAGAACCGGATGGTATCGATGGCGACGCCCGCGGACTGCGCGATGCGGCCGATGGTAAGGGAGGCTTGAGTAGTCATGGGACAAGTCTAGACCCTTGATCTAGGTCTAGAGTCAATAGCCAGATGATTCGCCGGGTCGATTCGGTCATTCACACCGGTGAAGCAGGCCTGGGACACACCGTTGACCGATTGCACGCATGGCGTCTGGATACTGCGTCGCAGGCCAGTCCTATCCTGATGGTGAATTGCAAGCCATGCAGCCCGAGTACGACGACATCACCAACCGGATAACAGCCATTGACCCCGGCGACAACGTCGATCTTTCGCTCTGGGCCATGGTCTTCGGCTCCAGTCCGGAGGAGGTACGCAAAGCGGTCGCGGGCGTTGGTCCCAATCCGCGTGCCGTCAGGGACTACATGAGGCGAAAACACCTCGGCATGTGGACCGACGGGTTGGGTTAAGTCGGCAACCGGGCGAGCGCCACGGCCCGGTCGAGCTCTTCGACACTGAACGGCTTGACCAGCTGGACGGCATCGACCGGTGCACCTGCCATGGACGCCAGCGGGTCGGACAGCATGACGACCATGCGCATGGCCGGGTTGGTTGCCCTGGCTTCTTCCAGGTAGGCGCCATGGCTGTCTTCTCCCGGTGCAGGTACCGCCGCAACGGCAAGGTCGACCTTGCCGCGGGCCTTGGCAAGCCCGGCGCCTCCAACGTGCGTGGCGGCAACGGCCACGTCATAGCCTGCCCGGCGCAGGTAATCCCCGATCATATCGGCGAGCATCGGCTTGGGTTCGATGACAACGGCAAACTCGCGGTAGGGCTCAGACATCGCGGGACCTCATTCATGGCGAAGGCATTCGGGAACGGCGGCGCGGCCCGTTGAGGGCCGGGCAAAGTGGTAACCCTGCTGGAGCACCACGCCCATGTCCAGCAGCGCGGAGGATTCCCCGGCACTTTCCACTCCTTCACCGATGACACGCACGCCGAGGTCCGCGCAGAGGCCTGTCATGTGGTGGACGATGCGCTGGCGGACCCTGTCCCGGTCGATGCCCCGGATGAGGCCGATGTCGAGCTTGAGCAAATCAGGCTGGAAGTCGGCCAGTAGATTCAACCCGGCATAACCTGCCCCGAAATCATCAATGGCGGTCAGGAATCCCCGTGCGCGGTACGTCCGGAGAATGTTGAGCAGGTGCGCAGGGTCAGAAATGGCTTCGTGTTCGGTGACTTCGAAGATGATGTTGGCCAGTGGCCAGCCTACACGTTCTGCAGCAGCAAGGGTCGCCCGCAGGCAGTGCTCGGGGTTGTACACGGCGTTCGGCAGGAAGTTAATGGAAAGCAGTGCGGGAAGCTCCGCCTCAACGGCGCATTCGAGCGCCCGGACCCGGCAGGCCTGGTCAAAGGCATACTGGTTTCCAGGGCTGACCGAAGCGAGCACATCTTGCGCTGACGCACCGTCGGTACCACGCACCAGCGCCTCATGGGCAAAGACCGACCACGCATGCACATCGACGATGGGCTGGAATGCCATGGTGATGGACTTCTCAAACGCCCCACCGTCGCGGCATGCACCACACGCAAGCTGGCTACCCATCGTGCCCTTCCCCTGTGTCCCCACCTGTAACGGTGGCCTGACCGAAGACTAAACGGGACGGGCCATGCGGGTGTGAACGCGGGTCAGCTACACCTCGTCGAACGGCACACGCCGCCGAGACCGGTGAGCCTGGTGGAAGCCTGCCGTGTGATGCAGCTGTGCAACCTGCAGCGAGGCCTCGTCGGACATGACGCGGCAGATGAAGAAGGTATGCAAGCCGATCTCCTGGCTATGCGCGATCGTCAGCTCCTGAACACGCTGAGCCTCTGCCACGACCGGGATGCCGAACTCCCGTGACGACCGAACAGCGAACGGCAGCACGCTCCAGTCCGTGAGCGCGTTTTTGTGGTGCTCGCTCAGCCGATAGACGACCTGCTTCATCGTTGCGGGGACATGGGAAAGGGCAACCCGGCGGGCTTCTCGCAGGATCGGTACGGAAACGTTGGTCGTACGCAGCGCGAGCGAAAAATAGCCGCTGCGGTCGAGCGGTCCGATCAGATCCATCGGGAAGATATTCTGGTGCCCATCCGTATTCACGGAGACCAACACCACTGGTTTCGGGCACAGGTAGGCGATCATCAACTGCTGGACCGCAGCGGGATCCGTGTTCAGGCCATTCGACGCGCGACTCTTCAGCATCTGCCGGTTCTGAAGCCAAGCGTTCCATGAGCGCCGCGGGAAGCTGAGGCAGTGGTGATCACCGGATGCCACGCGATAAAACGCGAGCGACGTCGCCCCGATATCCGAAGCGTCCCTTACCAGATGGAGCACACCCAGAAGTCTCCCGCTGTCGTTGTCGCGGTATTCGAGAACGGGACGCTGACCTGCATCGACACTCGTCGCAATGACCAGCGGATTGAGCGAGGCCACCGTATGGTCGGCTGTGACATCGGCCAATGAGCTATCCCAGCGCAAGGTCGCGGTGACCACCTGCTGCGGCGGCGCGAGAGCGATCGTTGCCCACTGTGGCAGCGGTCGGACCAGTGGCCTTACCCAGTCCTTCCACATCTCACACCCGCCGAAACAGCAGGAACATATAGAGCCGGGTGGCCAATCCGAGTCCCCGTGGCTCGAGCCGTTCGAGCCGGAAATGAGGAGCAGCGGCACGCGCCACCGCGCCCGGCGTGAAACGATGGATACGGCTTTCGCTCGCGATGCCGTAACTGCCGTTACGGATCAGATTCAGGAGGTTCGCCCGCCACCAGGCATAGCGTGCATCGCCCAGGTAAAACGGATTGAGCATGCTGGCAAGGACGAAGCCACCCGGCTGGACCACGGCCGCGAGATCCTCGAAGAGTGCCGCCTGCTCCGGAATGTGATTGAGGACCGCGAAGTTCGCCGTGACCCCGTGGACTTTGCAGGTCAACGGCAAGGAGACCGTGGTCACGGCATCACGGGCGATCTCGTCCTGGCAGTGCCGCGCCAGGTAGCCTTTCATGGCATCGGACGGCTCGTAGACGAAGGTCCGATGGCCGTGGGCGGCGAATACCTTGGCGTCGATACCCGTTCCCGCACCGAAATCCAGCACATCCGCGCCTTGGGGGAGCAAATCGAGCGCTATGGCCTGAAACCGCTCGCGTACCTGCCGGTCGCGCCAGGAAGTCTGGATGACGGCGTGGTATTGCTCCCCGGTATGCATGTCGCCCGCTTCTCCCTCGGTAAACCCGTGGGTGCCGGCCGGGGCGGGGAAAGTTGCACGGGGGTAGCCGCGCCTACTGAACGTCTCAGCTCAGCTGTTCGGCCAGACTGCGCGTGCGCGAGGTCATTTCGTCCCCGGTGTGCAAGGTGCTCGCCGGCTCGATCAACAGCACCCAGCATTCGTCGTCGGCGACCGGATTGTGGCGAACACCGCTCGGCACGGTGAGGAAGTCGCCCTCCTTCAGGTCCACGGCGCCATCCTCGAACTCGATGCGCAGCGATCCTTTTACGATATAGAAGAGCTCGTCCTGGCCATCGTGGGCGTGCCAGACGAGCTCGCCCTTGAGCTTCGCCGCCTTCAGTAGCTGGTCGTTGACCTGCCCGATGACCTTGGGTGACCAATAGTCCTGGACGCGATCGAAGGCGGCAGCGAGAGCGGTGGGGGAAAGCATGGCGAGAGCCCGTATTGGTCTGCTGATGTCAGCGCTATGCCGAGTCTATCCAGACTGCGGAGCCCGTCAACGCCAGCGCCGACCTCACTTCGCCTGGGTCAGCGGCAGGACCTTCTCACGCAGCAGCTTGTACTCCGCATCCACCACTGCCTGCTTCGGATCGTGCCCGGAGTGCTCCAGCAACGCCCAGCTCTTATCCGGTTACACGCTACCCAATGCACCCTCGATATTGACGAACATTCTTGTGGAACCCCGCAGTTCATCCACCCAGATCGAGACGGTCGCGCGGCCTGCCGGCACGGTGCGCTTGAGGAGAACGCCTTCATCGGCTGTATCGACAGCGACCGTTCCATGCGGGACAGCGATGTGTCCGAGCGCAATCCGGAAGAGACCCGTCGGCGCCGCTTCACGGAACCCCAGCGACACCTCGACGTCACCGTCGACCGATGGCTGGACCACGACGGAAAGGCACGAGGCCGTAGACGCTACCGGCTGGTCATCCACGTATTCCGGTATCAGCACGCCAGCGTTTGCTGGATCCAGAATGAAAAGAATGCCGTGATGCACGCTGACCGTGATGCTTTCCATGGTGGCTACCTGGCGGGCAGCAGGCCCTCACGTCGAATGATAGGCCACGAGGGCATTTGTACCGAAACGTATCCGGGGCCAGCCAAGACACATTACGAGGGTTTCAGAGGGGTTAGGCGACATATTCGAGACCACTCCGCTTGGTCTCCTATACCTGTCCTGACGCCCACCCTGGAGAGTCCCATGAACAAGAAAGTCGCCCTGGCCATCCTGGCCGCCCTCGCTGGCACGATCGGCACCGCGCACGCGCAGTCGTCGCAGCCACTGCCGTCCCAGACAACCCTATCGACGACCGCATCTCAGGATCCCCTGGGTCCGCTGAAGCACATCCGCGCCGGCGTGTTGGACGTTGCCTACGCCGAACTGGGTCCGGCGAACGGTCCGGTCGTGATTCTCCTGCATGGTTGGCCGTACGACATTCACAGCTACGAGGACGTGGCCCCTGCCCTCGCCGCGAAGGGCTACCGCGTGCTGGTGCCGTATGCCCGTGGCTACGGCGAGACCCGTTTCCTTTCCGCCGACACCGTGCGTAACGCCGAACCCGCCGCATTGGGCCAGGACGTCATCGACTTCATGGACGCGCTGCACATCAAGCGCGCGGTCTTCGGTGGCTTCGACTGGGGCGCACGCTCGGCCGATATCGTTGCGGCGCTGTGGCCGGAGCGCGTGAAAGCGCTGGTCAGCGTGAGCGGCTACCTCATCGGCAGTCAGGAAGCCGGCCAGGCGCCGCTGCCTCCGGAAGCCGAATACCAGTGGTGGTATCAGTTCTACTTCACCACCGACCGTGGCCAGCAGGGCTATGCGAAGAACCACCACGACTTCGCCAAGTTGATCTGGAAGAACGCTTCACCGAAGTGGAACTTCGACGATGCGACCTATGAGCGCAGCGCCCAGGCACTCGAGAATCCGGACCACGTCGCTATCACCATCCACAATTACCGCTGGCGGTTGAACCTCGCCAAGGGCGAGGCGAAGTACGACGCTCTCGAGAAGCGACTGGCTCAGGCTCCGAAGATTTCGGTACCGACGATCACGCTGGAGGGCGATGCCAACGGCGCACCGCATCCGAAGCCGGAGGCGTATGCCAGGCAGTTCACCGGGAAGTATGAGTTCAGGCTGATTACCGGTGGGATCGGGCATAACTTGCCCGAGGAAGCGCCCAAGGCGTTCGCCCAGGCGATTGTCGACGCGGATCGTCTCTGACGAGGATGGGGGTGGGTGTCCTTCTGGGCTACCCACCCCAACCAACCACCTGTGTGCTGCGAAACCACTGCCAAGTCTCGGCCAAACCTCTTGCCAGAGATGTGCGCGCCCTCCACCCGAATAACTCGTCAGCGTATCGTGTGTTGACGACGACATGGTCCGCATCGACCGACCGTTGGGGATGATAAGTACGCTTCAGTGGCAGCTCCACTATCTTCTCTAGCAAAGAGAACAGCGTGTTCAAGCTCGTACTCTCGCCGTGAGCTGCGTTGATGGTACGTACTTTTCCGCTCGGCGGACGCACAAGGGCGGCCAGACAAAGCTCAACGAGGTCGCCCACGAACAGGTAATCGCGCGTCTCGTTGCCGTCGCCCCACACATCCATGGCCAGACCTTGAGTCATGCGTGAGAGGGCATGGGGAATGACACCGAAGCCGCTGCGCGGAAGTTGCCCAGGCCCGTAGATATTGGACGGGCGGATGATCGTGGCAGACGTTGAAAACTGTGCCGCCCAGGCGGAAATAAAGTGTTCCGCGGCTACTTTTGCCGCCCCGTGATAAGACCGTGGCGAAACCGTGTCGCTTTCCGCGCTAGGCTTCCCATCACGCGGTGCGTACAGGGATCCTGCCGAAGAAAAATACTGTAACGGAATATGTGGTCGCGATTGGAGTGCGTCGAGAAGCAACAGGAACGGCAGAAGGTTCTGGTCGATTTCTTTACGCGGGCTGCCCGCGGAGCTGCCGGGAGTCGAGGCGCTCGCCAGGTGAATGACCACGGAACTGGCGTCAAGATACGGTGCCCACCCACCCGCTTCGCCACCGACCGTATCCGACGCAATCTGGCTGGCACGGCGATCGATTGCGGAGGTGCCGCGACGGGTCACAGCATGTACGGAGTGTCCTGCGTCGAGGAACGCAGACGTGAGATGGCGACCGACAAAGCCTGCGGCGCCAATCAATAAGATGGTTTCACTCACGGAGCAGACGTTCGCCCCGTGACCAGGCTCGCGATGGCCCGACGGAAAACGGCATCCAACTCGGGTCGTTCGCGAATGTCGCGATCGACCGATACGAGCACCTCGGCGAATAAAGGATCCGTGCCCAGATCGCCACCGTATTGCTCACCCAGGATGCAGCGGAGCACGGGCAAACGAACCGACGCCATGGCCTTCTCATCCGCGGGAGAAACGCCGGCGACGATGGCCTGCAACTGTCCTCGTAACATCGCCGATTCGCGGCGGGCTTCCACCTTGGGCCCATGCTTACGTCCCCGGCCTTCGGCGCGCAGGGAGGCCAGCGCCTCTATGAGCACCTGCGATGCATCGGGACGTATCGGATCCACGGTCGACTACCCTTCGCGCCGGCCAGTCACAGGGACTGCTGCCATTGGTCGTGCATCATACGCTCGCGCAGACGCAGAAGCGCCTGTCGATGCAACTGGGACACGCGCCCCCGTGAGATACCCAGGGTATCGGCGACGTGGGCAAACGACAGGTGCTGAAGATAGTGCCACTCCAGCACCAGTCGCTCCCGCTCGCCCAGCCGCTTCAGATGCTTGGACAGACGCTCGCCTAACTGGCTACGCACTGCCGCATCGTAAGGCCCCGTAGGTTCGACCATCGCGGCCATATCGCCATGAAGGGATAATCCGTGGCCGAGCGCCAGCCCGGAGACCATGGCGATCAGGCGTTCGACTGGGTCGTCGTGTTCATCGTCGAGTAGGGATGCCACCGACTCCTCGGACAGCCGCGCCCCACTCAGTTCCGAGGGCAGCGTTCGTAAGGCACGAAGGCCGTTGAACACGGCACCGCGGACGCGGGGTCGCGCGTATGCTTCGAACGGAACACCTCGCTCCACATCGAACGAATTCATCGCTTCTAGCATGCCGAGCATGGCGTTTTGCACGTAATCGGGCCAGTCGTCGCTTCGGCCGCGGACCCGCAGGAAGACACTGCGCGCCACCGAGCGTACCCAGGGCGCGTAGCGTCGAGCCAATTCCGCACGACCCTGCTCCCATCCCTCGCGGCATCGGCGCCATACCGCCACCGCGGTCTCGGGCAGGTCTACCTCTGCAATCGACGGAGCGGCGGTGGCCATGTCAGTGCCGGTAGCTTCCAAGCAGCGCCTGTGCCACCAGGACCCAGCCGTTGATCAGCAGGAACAGCAGGATCTTCAGCGGCAGGCTCACCGTCGCCGGCGGCACCATGATCATGCCGAGCGCCATGAGGATGGCAGCGACCACCAGGTCGATGAGCAAGAAGGGAAGGAAAATGACGAAGCCAATCTGAAACGCGGTGCGCAATTCGCTGAGCATGAACGCCGGAATGAGATGCAGCGCCTGCACTTCGTCGAGGTTCTTCGGTTGCGGCGCACGAGCCATGTCGACGACCGCGCGCAGGTCGCCCTCACGCGTCTGCCGGATCATGAACTCCTTGAACGGCTGAAAGCCTGCAGCCACCGCCGAGCCGGTATCCATCGTCTTGGCGACCCAGGGGTCGACGGCGCGTTCCTTGGCCGCCTGCAGCACCGGTGACATGGAGAACAGGGTGAGGAACAGCGACAGCGTGATGATCACGACATTGGGGGGCGTCTGCTGCAGACCGAGCGCACCACGAATCATCGACAGGACGATCACGATCCGGGTGAACGACGTCATCGCGATCAACAGCGCGGGAATCATCGACAGCGCCGTAAGCATCATCACCTGGCGCAGCGCAGGGGCGATGTCGGTCTGCCCCGCCATGTCCCTCCATGGGTCGGCGAAGGCGGCGTGTGGCCACGCGAATGCCAGCAACGCCACCGCCACGGACATGCCGAGCGATGCAAAGCGATACCGCGTCATGGTGCCGGCTCCGTCGGAGACAATGAACTGACCTGCACGCCATAACGTGATTCGACGATAAGCAGGCGTGCGTCGCCGTCGTGCACGACGAAGGCACTGCACGTCGGGCCCAGACGCAACCTCTGAGCCACCGTCAGGCGAGAGTCACCACCGCGTTCGGCCGCGCCTGTAGCGGGAACGCCTCCGAAGCCACGACGGCGCAGCCACCAGAGCACGACGAACGCCGCTCCCAGCAGCACCGTGGCGACAATCAGGCCGCCTGTGGAACCGGGCATCGGTGCCGCAGCGGGCTGTTCGAACGGGATCGCCGCCGTCGACGACGCATGCGCCGGCATGACAGGCATCTGATTCAGAGCACTTTCTCGATCTGTACGCCAAAGTGATCGCCCACGGCGACGAGATGAGCCGTCGCAACCGGCTTGCCGTTGAGTGCAAGTGTCACGGGCTCATCCAGCTGTCGGTCGAGCGCAACGATCACGCCGGCTTTCAGATCCATCAGCTCGGCCAACGGCAGCTCCACGTCGCCGAGAATTGCCGTGAGGCTGACGCGTACGTGCCCGACCATGGACAGATCGGTGGCCAGGCTCGCCGCCGGCTCATCCGAGGCGGGGTTTACCAGCGTTTCAAGTTCGAGGGGTTCGACCAGGACGGAACTCATGATGGGGTGCTCCTTGGATATCAGGGTGCGAGCAATTGCAGGGCGCGCTGGCCCCGGTGCTCGCCGAGTTGGGCGCGTGCGACGACCGCAGCGACATCGCTTTCGATAACGAGCGCAGGCAACGTCTCCAGCCGGGCGCGTGTGACGAGGACATCGCCGGGCCTGAGCGCTCGTAGTTCAGCGAGCGCAATGTCGCCGAGGTCCAGCTGGCCACGAAGCCGGGCGGAAGCCTCGCCGATGGCGAGACGACGCGTGGCCAGGGACACACCGCGAGCGCGCTCCGGCGTGCGGATCGTGTCCACCAGGCGTCTCGCCAGCCGGATGAGCAAGGCCAGTCCGCCTATCTCCACCGTCAGAGCGACGCATCCCAGCCTCGAATCGGACAACGCCGGTGGCAATGCCTCCGCATCCGGCAGCTGCGAAGCCTTTCGGCGGTCATCGCGGGAAAGGCGATGCACCAGGTCGTGCGTCGCCTCTTCGCCGACGTAATTCGCCAGCGACCCAGGCGCATCGGCCGCTACGCCGACGAAGGCGCCCGCAAGGGCGGAAGGACCTGGGATCGCCAAAAAGAAATCGGTCGTGAATAGCAGCGATGTAGCGTCATCGCTGGCGTCCGCCAGACTGTCCATCGTTTCAGCGAGTCGCACCACCGGTGCGGCGTCGAGCGCCGACCAGTCGCCCCACCACTCGCGCACCTGCGCGGCGACCCAATCAACGACGAACTGCTGGCGGGTCGTTCCAATCCAACCGAAGCGATCAGCCACCGCCGCCTCCCGTGCTGGAGTACAGCTCCTGCAACATGCTGTCCGTTACGGTCAGAACGCGTGAGCTTGCCTGGTACCCACGCTGGACGATGATCATCTGCGTCAGCTCGCGCGTGAGATCCACATTGGACAACTCGAGGCTGCCACCGACGATCGATCCGAAGTCGGCATCGTTCGCCTTTCCCAGCTTCACATCCACGGAGCCCGGCGCGCGGTACATGGCACCTTGCTGCAGGACGAGTTGCTGTTCGTCCGACACCTTCGCCAATGCGAGGCGCGGCCCGCTCACGGTCTCACCATCGGTATAGGTGATCTGCAGAACACCGTCGTCGTCGAAGGTCGAGTTCGACACACCGAGCACGCCGTGTCCGTCGGCCACCTTGCCGCCGAGCGACGACGTGCCGCCGGTGATCTGCGTAACGCCGCTGAAGGTCCCCGCCGTACCGAACGACAGCTTCACATTCTGCTTGTTGCCGTTGTAGGCAAGGTTCAGGGTCATGTCGCTGAACCCTGCCATCGGTGAACCGGTCGAATCGAAGCGAATCTGTCCGGAACCGACCAGCGCGCCGCTATCGTCCTTCACGGAGACCGACCAGCTGTTCGGCGTCGCGGCATTGGTGTTCGTCAAGGTGAGCGTCAGCGTGTGCACACCGCCCGACGCGTCGTACACCTGCAGCCCGGTGACCTGCTTGGTCGTGTCCGTCTTCACCAGCAGATTGCCCGTGAACCCGATCGAGGTCGTCGCCACCGGCGGCAACGTGGCAAGACTGGAGATATCGAAGTCCGCTGCCTGGCCTGCATCGTTCAGCGACGCGACGCGGTAGCCCGTGTTGTCGTCGATCAGGATGCCATTGCCATCGAAACGGAAGTGCCCGGCCCGCGTGTAGAACGTATCGCCGCGATCGCTTTTCAGGACAAAGAGGCCGTTGCCCTGGATCGCGACGTCGGTGCCCGTCCCCGTCTGCTGCGTGTCGCCTTGCTGGAGGTCGGTCTGCTCGCCGCTCAGCTGCGAACCGATGCCGCTGCCGACGTTCTCGAAGAAGGCGCTCTGGCCGCGATAGCCCGGTGTATTCATGTTGGAGATGTTGTCGCCGATCTCGTCGAGGCTCTTGGAGAAGCCGAAAAGACCCGACAAGCCGTTATAAAGTGCCTGCAGCATTGTGTCGCTCCTTAGGGCTGGACCAGACTGATCTGTGACATGCGCACCCCGGTGACGACCGCACCCGTGGCGCTATCGGTCACGGAAAGCTGAACGCCACCGGTGGTGAATTCCACGGCGCTGATCTTTCCGGCGGATGTCGAACCATCCGAATCGGTGACCTGTACCGCGTGATTGAGCAAGGTCATGGACTGGCTCGACGAGTTCATCGTCAGCATGTCCTGGATGCCCTGGTTGGTTTCTCCCGCCAGCTCGATGCTCTCGAACTGCGACATCTGCAGCAGGAACTGACTGTTATCCAGTGGCTGCATCGGATCCTGAAACTGCAACTCGCTGACGAACAGGCGAACGAAATCCTGCTGGTCGATCGACTTCGCCTGCACACCCGAGGCGGTGTCGGAGGCACCGAGAACAGCACCAATCGAATCAACTGCCATGCCACGTCACTCCCTGTTCGTTGATATGTGTGTCCATGCCGTCCCGCCGCCAGACCTCGCGACCGTTGATGACGACGCGACCGACCGACTGGTCCTGCGTGCTGGCGTAGCGCAGCAACTGATCGACCAGGTCGCCGTGGCCGGCGTCGCCGATGCGGTAGTCACGCAGGCGCAAGGTGGTCGCTGCGCCCCGACCGGCGAATGAAACCCGCCGAGCGAGCCATGCGGGCATGTCGGCCATGCCGGTCGAAACAGGCGTCGCTTCGGACGCCTTATCAGCACTCTCGGCACTCTCGGCACTCGTGAGCGAAGCACGTCCGATGGGCGTCGGTGCCGCAACATCGGTGTCGCCATGCCCACCCGCGATAGCCGACGGCGCGCCGACCAGCGGCCGCATCGTTGCGTTTGCAGCCGGCGGGTCCGCGGGAAGAACCACCGGGCCACCGGGGGACATATCCGTCGCCGCCGCCAGCATGGACAGGTAACCGACCACGGCAAGCCCTTGCGGGTAGATCCTCGCGCCGCTACCGAACAGCGCATCTGTCGGCGCCAAGGGCACGGCGTTCACGACGGCAGACGGGGCAAACGGCTTGGCGTTCGCGCCAGGCGTGGCGGCCACGCCGATATCGACATGATCCGCCCGGCCTGCATCGCTACCTGTCTCCGTCTTCGCGGATGCGATGTGGCGCTCGAACGATTCCCGGGTGTCGTCGCGTGTCTTGCGCGCTGCGTCGGTCTCGCGGACGGCCATCTGTTCGGAAGGAAGGGTCTTCACGCCGGCCTCCGCGCACGCGACAGCCACAGATCCACCGCATCGGCGAAGCTACGCGCGTCGACCGCCGCGGTGTCTTCGCGTTCGACATGCTCGGCGCGGTCCTGCGTGGCGTCGGCGCGCACGCGCGCGTCGGCCCAATGTTGAGATGCTTTAGCAGCCATCTCTTCGGCGTGGATCGCTTTCGTGGTCGCCAGCGCGTGCACATCGCAGGCGTGCGCGGCGAGATCGCCCCACAGCACGTAGCGCGCGAGGTCGTGATGCACGGCAAGGGCGACGGCGCGCTCTTCTTCGATCCCACGCCAGGCAAGCTCGGCCTTGGTCAGCGCTACGTCGGCCATCGTCGACTCGTGTCGGGCCACGGCGAGCTTCTGGCGGTCGCGCTCTTCGCGAAAGGCCTCGACTGCTGCGATTCGCGCCGCGAGTCGTACGCGCGCGTTCCTCATGCAGCCTCCCCGCTGGCGAGGAGCGCCGAGAGACGAATGTAACCGTCGTGGCGATCGTGGCTGTCGCCCGGCGCCTGGCGGAACAACGCCTGGAGCGCCGGCACCTGTTCCACGGCACGGTCCAGCGTCGCGTTGGCGCCACGTTGCCAGGCACCCATGTCGATGAGGTCGCGCGATGCCTCGTAAGTGGCGAAGAGCCGCTGGACCTCGGTGGCCAGCTCACGCTCCTCGCGCGTCATCAACCGGCCGACCCAGCGACTGACGCTTTGCAGCGGGTCCACCGCCGGCCACTGGCCACGGTTCGCTTGCTCGCGTGTCAGCACAATGTGCCCGTCGAGCAAGGCACGCATATGGTCGGCGACGGGCTCGTTCATGTCGTCACCTTCCACCAGCACGCTGTAGATGCTGGAAATAGATCCTGCGCCGGTGATCGCGCCACCACGCTCCGTAAGGCGTGGCAGCGCGTTGAAGACGGACGGCGGATAACCGCGTGAGGTCGGCGGCTCGCCCGCGGCGAGGCCGATCTCGCGCTGGGCCATCGCGAACCGTGTCACCGAATCGACCATCAGCAGGACATCGTTGCCCTGGTCGCGAAAGTACTCGGCGACGGCATGAGCGACATGTGTCGCGTGCGCTCGCACCAGCGCCGGCTGGTCCGAAGTCGCAGCGATGACCACCGCCCGGCGCATGCCGTCGGGCCCCAGGGCGTGCGCAATGAAGTCACCCACCTCCCGGCCGCGCTCGCCGATCAGGCCGATCACGGCGACGTCGGCGCGTACATGGCGCGCGAGCATGCCGAGCAAGGTGCTCTTGCCCACGCCCGAGCCAGCGAACACCCCGACGCGCTGGCCCTTGCCCAGCGTGAGCAGCGTATCGACGACCCGCACTCCGGTTTCCAGGACATCGTTGTCGTCGCGGCGACGCAGTGGCTCGATGGGCTCACGTCGTACCGGCCATTGCGCTTCCGCCTGGATCGGCGGTCCGCCATCAAGGGGCCGGCCGAACGCGTCGATCGTGCGACCGAGCAACGCCGGGCCCACCGGCACGGAGAGTTCGATGCCGCAGGCCCGCACGCGATCGCCCACGGCGACACCGGCGGTATCGCCATAGGGCATCAACAGCACCCGTCCCTCGCGAAACCCGATGACCTGGGTCAGCACCGGCGCGCCACGATCCCGCGAATGTAACTCGCATACTTCGCCCAGGCGGGCATCGGGTCCGTAGGCCTCGATCACCAGCCCGTTACAGGCGGCCACCTCACCCTCACGGTAGCCCACCGGCATGGACTGGATGGCATCAAGGAGAGTCGCTGCCGCGTTCATGCGCCCGAGCTCCCGGAGCCGGCGCCGACCACGGCAAGCAAGGTGTCGCGCAGCACGGACAGGCGTTCGGCAAGACCGGCAACGACGCGTCCGCGCGGCGTTTCGAGCACGCAGGCACCACGGGAGAGACGCTCGTCACCGTCCACGCTCATACCGCGCACATGCGCCGATACAGCCTCCACATCGTCCGGCGACACCCGCAGGCGTAGAGGACGCTCCGGGATGTCCTGCACCACCCGTGCGCACAGCGCGCCGATCAGATCGTTTTGCGCATGACGTTCGCCGAGCAGGCGCGCAACGGCCGCATAAGCGATCTCGACAGCGAGACCAACCGCCCAGTCACGCTCGTCGAGGCAGGCGACATTCAAGGCGTCGGCGGCGACCGTGAGTCTCTCCCGCGCCGTCGTCAGTTCGGCGAGGGCGGTATCGAGTTGCACTTGCGCCTGGGCTTCCCAGTTCACCCTCGCTTCGATAGCTGCTGTCTCGGCCTCGGCCGTGGCGCGAGCAAGACCGTCGCGGTAACCCAGGTCGAACCCAAGCCGATGATCGAGTTCGTCCGCGGAGATGCCCGCGCCGGACGACGCGGTAAGGCGTCGCGCCACACCGCGGCTCACCACGTTCGCTTCGACACGACGGGCGCTTTGTTCGTCGTCCATGTTCACGCGTCCACGTCCTCCGGTGGCACCCAGCTGGTCAAGGCGGCCCGGAGTCGCGCTGGCATCGGACCCTCGCCATGCGTGCCACCGCTTGCCTGTGCCCAGAGGGCCGCCCAGGTCGGATCGAGGTCGCGCGGGATAAGGAGCGGACGATCGTCGGTGACTGGCGTGACCGGCGTTTCGGCAGGCTCACGAGGTGGCTCGATGCTGTCCGCGACCCGGGCCAGGCGGTCCAGACCCGGTGTCTTGCCAAGCGCACGCAGGGCGTCAGCCGCCACCAGCGGCAGGCGTTCGAGCAGCCAGTCGCGGTCGGCGGGATGCAGCGTCGCCAGGCGCAGTGCGGTGTAGCGAAGGCCGGCGCGGTTCATCGCGACTCCGCCACATCGATCCACTGGCGCACGTCGGCCAGCAGACGTTCGCGCTCGGCCAGAGCCAGGCGTTTCGGTTGACGACGACGCTGTGCCGCGACACCGAAACCGGCACCGACAACACCGGCCAGCAACGCGCTTCCCAGCACAGCCCACATCCAGACCGGCACATCGCTTGCCGGGGTCGCATGGCTGGCGATCGCCAACGCAGGCGGCACGGGGCGCAACGCCTGTGCCGCGACCGGCGCCACACGCGCCACGCCGGATACGGCCGCGACGTCCAGTCGGTCGCCGCGCTGCGTATCCAGCCCCGCCGCTGCACCGATCACGGCTTCGAGGTGTGACATCGTCGCCGCATCGAGGCCCGCAGGGACGATCACGCCGATGCTGATGCGATCGATACGACCAGGAGCCCGCTCGACTTCTTCCTGTTCGCGCCCGTGGGCGAATTCGAGTTCGGAATCCCCACCACTGCGCCCCGCTTCGCCCTCAGCGGTCGTCGCTCCGTGATTGGTTGAGGATTTCTGCCTGACGACAAGACCATTGCCATCCTTGCCCTGCGCGACGAGCCGGTCGCTGACCTGCTTCACACGGTCGTAATTGAGTCGCACATCGACGGAAACGCTGTAGCGGGCACCATCGCCGAGCACGTCATGCAAAAGCGCATCCACGCGCTGCCGCAGCCGGCTTTCAATACGAGCCTGCTCATCGCCCTGCTCCGCCGCGTTGCCGGAACCGCTGGACAGCGGCATGCCCCCCGGCCCGAGCACGGCGACGCGCTCCGGCACCAGGCCTTCCACGGCAGAGGCAACCAACCGCTGGATGCCCGCTACCTGGCGCGGTTCAAGCGTGCTTCCAGGATGCAATGCAAGCGTCACCGATGCCTTGGACGGCGATTCATCGCTTTCGAACATGCCAGCCCGGCGCAGGGTGAGATGCACGCGCACCGAGGCCACTTCGGCGATCGAGCCGATGGTCCGCTCCAGCTCGCCCTGCAAGGCGCGCTGGTAATTCACCCGCTGCGCGAACTCGGTCACGCCGAAGTCCGAATCCTTGAAGGATTCGAACCCGACGCTACCGCCGTGCGGCACGCCTTGTGCGACGAGCTTCATGCGCGTGTCGTATACCGCGTCGGACGGCACCAGCAAGGTCGCGCCGCCGTCGGCAAAACGATGCGGCACCTGCAGCGTGTCGAGTGCCGCGCTGATTTCGGCCGCATCGGTTTCCTTCAGCTCGGAAAACAAGGTTTCGAAGCGCGGGCGCATCGACCACCACGCCAGGGCCGCACCGATGGCGATGATGGCCAGGGCGCCACCGATGAGGGCGACCCGCTTCTGCGTGGACCAGTCCTGCCAGAATGTCTTTGCCTGTTCCATGCGCGCGTCAAACCTGCATCGTTACGATGTCGTGGTACGCCGAGAGCAGGCGATTACGCACCTGCACCACCATCTGCATATCCACCCGCGCTTCTTCCAGCGCGATCATCACGTCGTGCACGGGGATGTCCTCGCCAGCGGCAAGGGCACGTGTCGCCGAATCAGCCGCGGTCACCGACTGGTTGATACCGGCAAGGCCGTCACCGATCGCCGTGGCGAACGTCGGGCCCTGGGTCACGGGCGGCAGCACGAGGGCCGGTTTCTCGAGGTCGGGCATGGCGCCCAGGGGAGCAATCGCTTCGATCACGGTCAGCGTCCCCCGATCGTCAGCGACTTGAGCAACATGCCGTGCAGCGCGTTGAACGCACGGATGTCCGCCTGGTAGCCGCGCTGTGCCGACATGAGCGTCGACATTTCCTGTGCGAGGTCGGTATCGGGATAGGCCACCATGCCGTCCGCACCGGCAAGCGGGCTTTGCGGGTCCTGCACGTTATGCGACCCATCGGCCGAGTCGGTACCCGGCAGGGTGGCGGCGAACTGGTTCGCGCCCGCCGCGTTAAGGGCATCGCGTCGGGTGGCCAGCGGCAGGTTGGCGGTGGCGATGCGGCGGCTCGCCGCTTCCATGCGACCGCGCTCGAAATCGAGGCCCTGGCGGGTGACGGCAAAGATGGCGTCCGTACTCATGACTGGTCTCCGGAAAGAGCGATCGACATCAGGCCGAACTGGCGGTTGAGCGCCTCGGACAGGGCTTGGAAATGCGCGCTGGCCAGCGCGAGGTCGGCCACCTGGCCATCCACATCGCCCTCGCCTTCGACGCCGAGGCTCGGCTGCGAGGTCGTCGCCCGGATATCCACCGATCCCAGGCTTTCCCGCGGAATCGCGTTGCCTTGCGCCACGCGACCGAGAAGGTCGTTGGCGGCCGCGAAATCCGGACGCTCCATGCGGCTGCCCGGCACATTGGTCAGGGCAATGTTGCGGCTTGCCACTTCGGCACGGCGCTGGGCCATGTCAAGCGCGAGGCCAACGGCTCCTACGGTAAGGCTGTTGATCGTCATGAGGGCGGCTTATTGGATGAGGAGTTCGCCACGCAACGCACCGGCAGCCTTGATCGACTGCAGGACGCTGATGACGTCACGGGTGGAGAGATGGATGGAACGCAACGCGGCAATCAGGTCGGCCACGGTCGCGCCGTTGTGCAGGTTGACCATGCGTGCGTCGTCCTCGTTGACGCGAATCTTCGATTCAGGCACCACGGCGGTACGTACGTTGCGACCCGGATCGACGAACACGCCGTCCGGCTGCGACACGAGGTAGTCGGTCTTGATCGATACGCGAAGGTCACCCTGCGAAATGGTCACGCTAGCCAGCCGCACATCGCCACCCGACACCACCGTGCCCGTGCGTTCGTTGACGACGACGCGTGCCACCTGGTCCGGTTCGACCATTACGCTTTCCAGCGCGGCGATGTTCTGCACCGCGCTGGGCGAGCCGGCACCGAAGTCCACCACCACCTTGCCCGCGTGTGCCGCCGTGGCGGTAGCGCCGGGTATGGCGCGACGAATGGCCTGGGCGACCCGCGTGGCGGTGGTGAAGTCGGGCTGGTACAGGATGATGTTGATCCGTCCCGCCGTACCCAGGTCGCCGAGCGGCGCGGCACGCTGCACGGTGGCACCTTCGGGCACGTTACCGGCGGTCGGGTGGTTCTTCTGCTCGGAGCTGCCGAACGACTGGACCTTGTAGCTGCCAGTGGAGATCGCACCCTGCGCCAGCGCGTAGAGCTGCCCATCGGGACCATCGAGCGGTGCCAGCAGCAGCGTACCGCCACTGAGGCTGCGCGCGTCGCCGATCGATGCCACGGACACGTCGAGCTTCTGACCCGGCTCGGCGAACGCCGGCAAAGTAGTGGTCACCATCACCGCTGCCACGTTGCGGCTGTTGAGGTCTTCCGGCGTCACGTTGATGCCGAAGTGGCTCAGCGTGTTGCCGACCGACTGCAAGGTCGCGTGATTGCGCGAGGTATCGCCCGAACCCGCGAGGCCAACCACGAGGCCGTAACCGATCAAGGCGTTGTCCTGCACGCCTTCCGCACGCGCGATCTCTTTCAGGCGCACACCCACGAAGGTCTGCTGCGCGAAGGCCATCGGCATCGCGCACAGGGCCAGGGTAAAGAGGACGAGTCGCTGCAGGCGCGTCATAGGAGACCCAGCCATTTCGTGATGCGATAGAGAATGCTGCGGCGCTGCGGCGCGCTCACGTCACCACGGCCGGTGAACTCGATGTGGGCTTCGCTGATACGCGTCGACAGGATGGTGTTGCCCGAGCTGATGTCCTCCGGCCGGACCGCACCATTGAGCGCGATGTGCTGCGTTTCGCCGTTGACCACCACCGCCTGCTCGCCGTGAACGATCAGTGTGCCGACCTGGTCGATGTTGACCACACGCACCGCCAACTGGGCTTGCAAAGCACCCGAGCGCGTCGTCTGTCCCGCGCCGGTGTCACTGCCGGAAATGCCGATCGAGCCGCTATGCGATGCATGCGTTCCGCGGACGGTGCCTGCGAGAGTCACATCGTTGGAGGAATCGGTATTGGCCGCCGCAGAGGCACGCGAGGTCTCCACCACGAGCACGGTGAGCGTGTCGCCAATGCGCCAGGCACGGCGATCCTCGGCAAGACCATGGTAGGTCCGCGGATCGATCATGCCGGTACCGTGGTCCTGGGCGAACGCCGTCGGCGTCGCTTGCGCGATGAGCAGCGCGAGGCCCAGCCACCCGGTGGCGTGATGTTTACTGGACAAGTTCAGCCTCTCCCCGGTCGGTGACCGTCGCCTTGACCGGCGCCGTCGCACCGTCCACCTGGACGGTGACGACATCGCCACGATTGCCCGCTCGCATGGCCATGCCGGCACGCTCCACGGTGATGTCACCGAACGCGGCACGCAGGCGGATGGGCTGCCGGTTGTCGATGTCCGGCACGCGCTCGAAGTCCGCCAACGACACGACCTGCCCCGCCCTCACGTTGTGTTTGAGTCGAAGTCCCTCGACCTGTTCCGGCGTCACGCCTTCGCCATGCGCCACGTCCACGGTCTGTCGCTGCATCGTCACGGCGGTCGCCAGGTCGTGGTCGTGCGCATCGGCGCTGTAGACCCAACCTTCGGTGCTCGCGTGCAGGGCGAAGCCGACGGTCGCCTTGCCGACGACGCGCCCGTCATGCAACAGGTCCACATCCACGGTGAAGCGCTCACGCGGGAAGCGGCCGACGACCGGCATCGCGCGCAACGCGACGTCCGCTTTCGGCACAGCCGCCGGGCGCCCCGTTACCGCCAGGTCGATCTGGCCGTAGCGCTGGCCGAGACTCGCCTCGACCGACGTGCGTGCGGCCTCCACCACGGCGTCGATCGTCGTGGGTGCGGCCGCCGCCGCACTGGCGAACGGCGCCACCAGCAAGGGAAGGAGAAAGCGAGCGCTCATCGATTGAGATTGTTGATCGTGTCGAGGATCTGGTCCGAAGCCTGCAGCACGCGTGCGTTGAGCTGGTAGGCACGCTGCGCGAGGACGAGCGTGGACATCTCGCTCACCAGATCGACATTGGATCCCTCGATATAGCCCTGCGTCACCGTGCCGAAGCCGGCATCGCCCGGTTTGCCGACCGTGGCGTCACCGGAAAGGTCGGTCGCGGCGAAGTTGTTCCCGCCCACCGAGCGCAATGCCTCGGGCGCGGCAAAGGTGGAGAGTTCGATCTGGCCGATGACCGTAGTGGTTTTGTCACCGGGAAGCTGGGCGCTGATTTCGCCGTTGGTAGCAATGGCGATGTGCGTGGCGTCCGCAGGAATCTGGATGCCCTGGGCAAGACGCTGGCCGGAGGCTGTCGCGACATAACCGTCGCTGTCGATCTTCAGGCTGCCGGCACGGGTGTAGAGGCGATCGCTGTCGCCGTTCTGCACTTCAAAGAAACCGTTGCCCTGGATGGCGAGATCCCAGGGATTGTTGGTCTCCTGCATCGTGCCATCCACCATCACCGGCGAGGTCGTGGTGATCTGGGTCCCTGCGCCGACCTCGTTCGTCGCCTGGCCTTCGCGTGCCTGGGCGGGCGTCAGCGAGGACACATCGGCGAACGCCACGCGCGAGCGCTTGTAACCAGGCGTCTGCATATTGGCCAGGTTGTTGGAGATCACGTCGATCTGCTGTTGCTGCGACGTCAGGCCGCTGGCAGCGATATGGAGTGCGTCGATCATGGGATCAGGATTCCTTGCCGAGTTCGTCGATCCCGGCGATGACCGCCGAGTGATAAGTAGAGATGGCGTGCTGTACCGACCCCGCGTGGCGGGTGAGCTCCATGAGCTTCACCATCTCGCTGCCGGGGTCCACGTTGGAACCTTCGAGCGCACCCTGATGCACCTTGGCGCTGGCTTCCGACGTGCTCCCGTCGGGCGCGCTGTAGAGACCGTCACCGAGCACATTGAGCGATACGTCCGCCGGCACGTCGACGAGGCCGATGCGGTCGACATCCTCGCCATCGGCGCGCACCGAGCCGTCTTCACCGATGGTGATCGCACCGCCGGCGATCGACAGCGGACCGGATTCGCCGACCAGTGCCCTGCCCCGCGCATCGACGACACGACCGTCCGCACCGAGGACAAACTGGCCGTTGCGGGTGAGGAAAGTACGGTCGCCATCGGTGACCTGGAAAAAGCCCGGACCTTGCAGGGCCAGATCGAGCGGCCTGCCCGTGTGGATCAGCGCGCCGTCGTCGCGGTTCACGCTGGTCGAGGCGGTGAGCGTCGCACCGAAGCCCTCCACGCGGCGCAGCGCGCGGTAGCCCGGTGTCGTCATGTTCGCCACGTTCTGGCTCAGCGTGCCCAGCGCGCGGACGTCCGCACTGAGGAAACGGGCAACGTAAGAAATCGGATCGGTCATGGTCAGGTCGCCGAAGGAGTGACGGTGGCGAAAGCGCGCACCATGACCGTGGCCGGGAGTTCGTTCACCCCGATCACGGCCACATGCGGCAGGGAGCGCTGGATCAATGCGCGGATCTGGCGACGCAGTGCGGCCGGACACAACAGCACCGGGCTGAGACTCTTGCCGAGCATGGCGTCGGACTGGCGTGCGAGGCTGGAAAGGAAACCGTCCAGTTGGGTGGCGTCGGCCACGAGGGGCCCCTGGCCTTCGCGCTGGCGGGATGCCACCAACATGGAGCGTTCGAAGTCGGGAGCGAGCGTAAGCACGTGCAGCTCGCCCTGGTCGTTGCTTGCGCGCTGGCAGATGGTCGCGCCCAGGCGCTCACGCACGCGTTCGGCCAGATCCTCGGCCGCCTTGGTCGTCTTGCCCGCGTCGACCAGGGTCTCGAAGATGGTTTCGAGCTGGCGAATGCTGACCAGCTCGCGCAACAACTGTTGCAAGACCTTCTGTACGTCGGTGTAGCTCATCACCGAAGGAATCAGTTCGTCGACCAGGCTGGCATGACGTTCCTTCATGCGGATGCTCAGGCGTTCGACTTCGGCCCGGCTGAGCAGCTCGGCCGCATGGCGCTTCACCAGCTCGTTGAGGTGGGTGACCAGCACCGTGTCCGGGTCGACCAGCGTATAGCCGGCACCCCGCGCGAACTGGCGCGACTCCGGGGCAATCCACTGAGCGGGTAAACCGTAGGCCGGGTCGCGGGTCTCGCGGCCTTCGAGGCGCGGCCGGTTGCCGCCCGGGTTGATCGCCAACACGCCGTCGAAATGCAGCTCGCCCTGCCCGATACGGTTGCCATGCAGGAACACCTGGTACTGGTGATCCGTCACCGTGCCCGGCTGGCCTTCGCGGGTCATGATCGCCGGGAGCACGAAGCCATAATCCAGCGCGAACTGGCGGCGCAGGCCCTGCACGCGCTCGTTCATTTCCACGGTGCGCGTGCGGAAGGTCTCGGCGATCGCGGCACCCAGGCGGATCTCCAGCGGCTCGATATCCAGGCTGCGATAGAAATCGTCTTCCTGCGCCGTCGCCTCGGCGCGACTCACGGTCGCGGCCTCGACCAGCGCCTCTTCCACCGCCTCGCTCTTGCGATGCCTGGCCACGTTGATCATCAACGCGATACCGGCCAGCACGATCAGCACCGGGAAGGCCGGCAGGCCAGGCAGCAGCATGACCAGGAACAGCGTGATGCCGACCACGAGCAGGGTGCGCGGGTTCGACAGCACCTGCCGCGCGATCTCGCCGCCCAGCTCACCGTCGGACGCGGCGCGCGTGATGATGATGCCGGTCGCCACCGCGATCACCAGCGACGGGATCTGCGTGACGATGCCATCGCCCACGGTCAGCAGCGTGTAGCGATGCACGGCTTCAGTCCACGGCATGCCGTGCTGGAGCATGCCGATGGAGAGGCCACCGATGATGTCGATCAGCAGGATGATGATGCCGGCGACCGCGTCGCCCTTGACGAACTTGGTGGCGCCGTCCATGGCGCCGTAGAAGTTCGCTTCCCGCTCGATAAGGGCGCGACGACGACGGGCTTCCGTCTCGTCGATCAGGCCCATGTTCATGTCGGCATCGATGCTCATCTGCTTGCCAGGCATGCTGTCCAGGGTGAAGCGCGCAGCGACTTCGGCCACGCGCTGCGCACCGCTGGTCACGACCACGTACTGCACGACCACCAGGATCAGGAAGACCACCAGGCCGATGACGTAGTTGCCGCCCACCACATACGCCCCCACAGCGCCGATCACGTGGCCGGCATTGCCACCGGCGAGAATCAGGCGGGTGGCCGAGACGTTGAGGGCCAGGCGGAACAGCGTGGCGATCAGTAGCAGCGACGGGAACGTGGAAAAGTTGAGCGGCGAGTCGGTAAGGAATGTGATCAGCAGCACCAGCAGGGCCACGCTGAAGTTCACGATCAGCAGGAAATCGAGCAGCCCCGCCGGCACCGGCACGAAGAGGATCGTGAGGATGAAGATCATCGCCCCGACCAGCAGCAATTCACCCTTGCCCTTAAGGAGGTAACGGAAGGCATTCATGCGGCGTGGACCTTATGACCGGGCCGGGCCATGACCCAGCGATACACCAGACCGGTCTCGGTGTAGCGGTCGGCGGGAATCGCATCGTCGATATCGCATTCGCGGAACAAGGCGCGCGCCAGTTCCGGTGAACGCATCATCGGGACGCCATGGTTCGCCGCCATGCGACGAATGCGCGCCGCCATCCAGCCGCTGCCCTTGGAGACGACGATCGGTGCGAGCATCGTCGCCGGTCGATAACGTAGCGCCACCGCCACATGGGTGGGGTTGGTGACAATCACATCGGCGGACGGCACGCGGGCGATGGAGCGGGCTTTCTTGAGCAGGTCACGAGCCAGGCGGCGGCGCTTGCTGCGGATGGCCGGATCGCCTTCCTGGCGCTTGTGCTCGTCCTTCATGTCGCGGCGACTCATGCGGAGCTTCTGGATGAACTCACGGCGCGAAAACAGCAGGTCGAGCACCGCGATCAAGGCGAGCACGCTCAGTACCCACTTCAGCACGCGAACAAACGATTCCTCGAGCAAAGCCGGCATGTCGGCTGGCGAGCGCGTCGCCGAGGCCAGCAAGGTGCCCTCGAGCGAGTGACTCAAGGCGTACAACACCACGCCCAGGATCGCGATCTTCAGCAGCAGACGAAACAGGTCCCACACTGTGCGCATCGAAAACACCCGCTTGAACCCCTTGACCGGGCTCATGCGAGAGAAGTCGGCCTTGAGCGGCTCGGTCGAGAACATGAAGCCGGTCTGCATCACGTTAGCCGCGATGGCCGTCACCACCAGGGCAAACAGCGACGGCAGCAAGGCGCTCCATGCCGGCGCGAACGCCGCGGCCAGCCAGCGTGCCAGGCCACCCGATAGCGCGGGGCCAGCACCCGCCATCAGCAGGGAGGCGCGCATGGCGCGTGCAAAGGCGACGGCCAAGCCGCCCAGCGCCGAGGTAAAGGCGACGGCGAACACGATCAACGTGATGACGCCAGTGAGCTCGGCGCTCTTGGCCGCCTGCCCCTTTTCCCGCGCATCGCGCAGGCGAGAAGCAGTGGGCTGTTCGGTCTTGTCCTGTTGGTCGTCAGCCATCTCAGCCTCCCACCATCGCGTTGGCGCCGTCGAGCGCGTCGCGGAACAGGCGTGCCATGAGGGTCGGCGCCATCTTCAACGAGGCGGCGAGCAACACCAGCACCGCGGCAACCTTCATCGGTAGCGCGAGGAAATAGATATTGGCCTGGGGCATGGAGCGACTGGCGATGGCGACGAACACGTCGATCGCGAACAGGCCGATCATCACCGGCATCACCACCATCAGGCCCAGCAGGAACTGCGAGCCCAGCATCGCGAACAGGGGCGCCGCCGCCGGCAGCCGCGCGCCGGCACCGAGTGGCAGCCAGCGCGCCGAGGCGATCAGGCTGCGCAGCACCAGCAAATGAAACCCGAGCGCGAAGAAGGCGAACGTGCCCACCATGGACAGCGCACTGCCCAGGGTGGTGTCGTTGGTCTGCAGGCTCGGGTTGAACAAGCTCGCCGATGCCAGGCCCGCCTGGATATCGAGCACGCGTGCCGACAGGCCCAGCGCAGCCAACGGCAGCATCACCGCCAGGCCGTAACAGCCGCCGATCAACAGCTCGGACACCGTCGCGGCGAGAAGTCCATCCGGCAGGCTGCCCAGCGGCGCGACGCCCGCCAGCAGAACCGAAAGGACGAACAGCAGGAGGATCCGCACATGCAGCGGCGCCCAGCTGAAAGGCGTCACCGCCGGAATGATCAGCAATGGGGCGAAGCGCAGCAAGGCCAGCAGCCACCCGACCACGGCAAGGGAAAGGGACTGGCTCATGGACCGCCGAACCCGCCGGCCATGCCGATCACGCGCTTGGCGAACTCCACCACCACCGACATCATCCAGGAGCCGAGCAGCAGGAACATACCGACCACGAGCACCAGCTTGGGGATGAAGGTCAGCGTCATTTCCTGAATCTGGGTCACCACCTGGAACACCGAGATGAGCAGACCGATCGCCAGCGTGCCGACGAGGATCGGCGCGGAGATCTTCGCCGCCGTGAGCAGCGTCTCGGCGAGCAGGTGCATGCCCGTATCAGCGTCCATCTCAGTGTTCGCCAGTACCGGTGATGCGCGCCTGGAGGCGCGCGAAGAAGTCGGCCGGACGCCCTGCGGCATCGATGCCCACCTCGGCGAGAATGCCGTCGACCATGGCTGTAGCCTCACGCTCGCGCCCTTCGGAACGCCAGATCAGGCTCTGCGCGTAACGCGCGTTACGCCCGGCGGGATCGAGGCGCAAGGCCACCCGCACACCCTGGCGCGCATCGTCGAATTCACCGCGCAAGGCATGGACTAGGGCAACGCCGCCATGGCTCTCGCCGAAGTTACGGTCGGCGGCGAGCGCCGCATCGAAACTCGCGCGTGCCGCGGCGACATCCCCTTCCAAGAGCGCGGACCAGGCCAGCGCGTGCCATGTACCGAGATGCCCCGGCATGGCGTGCGACGCCTTCTCCAACAGAGGACGCGCCCCCTGTGAATCGCCGCGCAGCAGCAGGGCCTCACCCGCACCGGCCAGCGCACGGCCGTTGTGCGGCTGCGACTCCAGCAAGCGGGAGAAGCTGGCGTAGGAGCCCTCCGAATCGAAGCGCGCCAGGGACAGCGTACCTAACGTGGCAAGGGCATCGGGCTGGTTTGGCGACAGGCTCAACGCACGGCCTGCGGCAAAGCCGGCGGCGTCGGCGTCTTCCCGATCCATCTCGATCATGGCCAGGACGCCCCAGGCCTGCGCATCGTCCGGGCGCTCGGAAACGATCGCTTCGAGAATGAGCGCGGCGTCGTCGTAACGGCGGCGGTAGTGAAGCACGCGGGCATGCAGCAGGCCGATGCTCGGGATCACGATGGACTGCGGCACGAGCGGTGCAAGCACCTGCTCCGCACCGTCCACGTCGCCCATGCCGAGCAAGGCGTAAGCGAGATCGTGATGGACCGCCGGCTCGTCGACACCACCCTCCACCATGCTGCGCAGCGGCGGCACGGCGGCGGCGTAGTCGGCGCGAGCGATTGCGCAGCGACCGACGCGGAATTGGCATTCGGGACGGGTGAACCAGGCGGCTGGCCAAGAAGCGATTACTGTGTCGGCTTCGGCCACCTCACCTGCGCTAAGCAACGCATCGACAAGGTCGATCGCGAGCAGCAAGTTCTCGGGATCCTGTCGAAAGAACATACGTAGTTCGGTCAGGCCATCCATGCAAAGGCTCCCCGGAGCGCGCACGACAGCTCACCGCGCGCAATATTTTGCGCGTCATCCATTGAAGAACACACCATGCCCCCTGCCGTCCGAAACTGGACGCCTACTGCCCGTATAGAGAGCTTTTGAGTTTTTTCTCAAAGCTCCAGCAGCAGCGAATCTACGGCGTCATCCTTGTAGTCCACAACCTGATAGTTGTGTAGGGTTTTTCCTACAAATTTGCCGGCTTCGCACATGTTGGTCCACCATGTCCATGTGTAAAAAGCGCGCACGGACGCGGGAGAAGGTATGAGCAGCATCCAGAACCAGGCGCCACGGGTAGTCATCGTCACCGGCGCAGACGAAGCGTTTGCCATTCGGCTACGCGGTTGGGGATCCGAGGTCTGCGCCGCCGCGCGCCCGCGAGGCTATGACGTCGCCTGCTTCGACCTGGGGTTGAGCGAAGCAACACGCGAGGCACTGCGGTCGCTTGGCGTGCAGCTCATCGAGCCGGCATGGGACTTCGACGTCGCGGACAGCATTCGTCTCAACGGGGCGTATCTTCGCGTCCTGACCGTCCGTCCCCACCTGCGACGCTACCTGCCCGGCTACGACATCTACGTATGGATCGACACCGACGTGCACGTACAACACGCCGTGGCGATCGAATGGCTCGTGGCAGGTGCACGCGGATGCGGGATGGCCTTAGTGCCCCAGGTGCACTTCAGCTATGCACAGACTGAGGCATCCACTCACTGGCGTTACGACCGCATGTTTCGCTACTTCGGCGCGACAAGCGCGCGACGGACGTTATGGCAGACCTATTACAACGCAGGCGTCTTTGCGCTGACCACCGACGCGCCGCATTGGGAGGCCTGGCGCGCGCGGTTTGGCGAGGGTATCCATGCGACGCAGGGTACGCTCATCTGCGATCAGACCGCACTCAATGAGGCCATCCATACTGACGGACTGGTTGTCAGCTCGCTCCCGGCCATCTGCAACTGGCTGTGTCATTTGTCGCCACCGCTGAGGCATCGTGTCACCGGCCGGTTTCTGGAACCGGGGCCAGCGGGACAGGAGATCGCTTTAATGCATATGACTTCGGACACTAAGCGTCAGGCATCGTTTGCTGAGTTTTGGAGTTAGTTCGATGGACGGGATTGATCCATGCTTTCTACAACGCATGAGAAAGAACGCTACTCATTTGAGACTCTTTAGCCAGGAATCGTAAAACTCCCTCTGCTGCTTGACAGTTGCGGGCACGAGGCCATGACCCAGATCAAATACTGACACTAAATCTCCTGCCAGCGCAGGCTTGCCAAGCGTCAACTGATACGCCTTTTCTCCATAGCCCATCGACTCGATCATTGGCGACGGAAAAACATTTTCGACCGCACCAAGACAGATCAATAGCAGCCCTCTTGCCTCTAGCTGCATGCGCAGAGTACAGAGAGCCTGAAAATACCCACGCTGATCTCTAGCTTCCACGGCCAAATCGCCAGCAATCAGACGAAGCAGTACCTGATCGGAATCTTCAGGACTCTCGTCCCACCGAAGAAGCATCGCCGTGACTCGGCCGCCAGGTGTAAGAATGGCTATTTCTGCCGCAACGGGCTCGTAATCGGGTATCCCCGGCTGCTCCATAGCTTTAGCTCTCAAAATTCGGATGTGTGACGTCATCGCCAGTCGCCCGGCAGCAGACCGAAGGACACGTGCCGCAGAGGTCGCATGGATACACGTGTCGCTTCTGTTGGTCAGCGCCAGTCTTAACGTGAGATCGGCCGTTCCGGCCAGCTTGTATTCACTGTAGTCTTGGGCACAAGAAAGGGCGTATGCACCTTCGCCTCGGTTGCTCCCTGTATTCGTAATTACACAACTGAACCGAACGTCCTTACCAGCATTCTTCCGCGTTCGGTGATTCTGTAGCGAGGTATGGCGGGCGACTCCCCCGCCAAAACGTCGACCAACCCTCTTTCCGAAAGAAGCGACGCCAACCTAGCAACGTTCACCTGCCCACCCATGCCCATCGCAGACAGAGCTCTGTCGAGTCGGTACCACGTCCAGTCTTCTTCCGTCGAGGCCAGGACCTGCAGGACCATCTGCTCAAGATCATCACTCATCTGGCGCCACCTCGACGATTCCATGCTGAATTAAAAACATAAACTTCCTGCCAACCCGGTAGGAGACGGTCGAGGCGCCGTAGAGAAGCATCCCTGACGGCTAGATCCTAATACTCTTCTCCGCATAATCATGAGGATGTGCCCTTATCGTCTCGACCAAACCATCCAAGAAGCCAGCATCATCCATCGCACTTTGAGCCTCGCCGGTGGAGAGCGGAATATTAAGTTCATACATGCTAGCTCCTCCACATAGGACGGAAAGAACGAACATACCCTGGTCATCCTTATAGAGCGTGTATGTCCATTTTTTTTGCACGATAACCGCTAACGCCATATTGGTTTTTCCTGGCACTCCCCATAGGGAACATTATCCCACGTCGCGCTTTCAATACCACGCGTTGGTCGTGAGCTATCAGTTCAATCGACAGAGCCGAACTCAACGCATTGGATGTAGGCCGGCAGGTAATTCCGCAGTCGCATTAGCCGTCGCCTCTGCGGCGTCGGTAAAGGCGCTGCCGGTAGCCAGGTAGTTACCCACGCCCGCCGTGACCACCGCGGTCGCGGCTGCCGTGAACACCTCGCCGAAGGAGAAGCCCTGATGCGTACCCAACGCATCGCCGGCCAACTGACCTGCCGCACTGCCCGCCGCGGCGCCCACCGCGAAGCCCGCGAGGCTGCTCTGCAGCGCAGCGCCTGCCAGCGGGCCGACAATGAACGAGGCGGCCACCACCACCGCAATCACCACGATCGCCGCAATCACATTGCAATGCTGCTTCGGCGGCGGCGGCGGCGCGATCACCGGCAGATTCGGCGTCGTGCTCCCCTGGATCTCACTCGGGTTGTACGGCTTGAACGTCGTCGAATCGTTCTTGCTCGTCGTCACTGCCGGGATCGACAGCGACAAACCTACCGCGAGGTCCGAGTCACCATTCAGCGCATTGGCCTGCGCCACCACATACCAGAGGCTCGCATTGCCGTAGACCGCCTGCGCGATCGACTTCAGCGTGTCGCCTTCCTGCACCACGTAGTCGCCGGTGCCATTGCTGTTGGAGAAGGCCGTGACCTGGCTGAGCACGTCGACCGTCGTCGACTCGTCGTAATGCGCGACCTGCTGGCCGTTCACGTAAACGTAGTGCTGGTCCTTCAGCGCTGGGGTGGAGCCCTGGTCGATCGTGCTCCCACTGGCCGTGCCGTCACGACGGGTAATGATCTGGCCGTTGCCGTCGTACGAGAACACACGGACCGTATCGGCGACCGTGCCATAGGCGTACTGCGTGTGCTGGGCGATCGCGATCCGCTCGCCGCGGACGCTGTAGTAGCTCTCGTCCGTGGCCGGGCGCACGTTGGCCAGATTGCTGACATTGACGCCGCTGGTGGCGGCCTCGAGATAGCCCTCCTTCTTCAGGTAGGTCACCGTGTACTGGTCCAGACGGGTACTGTTTTCCCGGTATTGGTAGAACACGACGTTGCCCATCGCGTCGTACGCGGAGCTGCCACCCGGGCCCTGGTAGAGCACCGAGCTCTGCAGGGTCATGCCCGCGTAGGTGGTGGCGTTCTCATCGGGAATCGGGCCCGGTGTGGTGTCGCCACCCGTGCCGTTCCAGTACTCGTCGTGGCCGAAGGTCTGCTCCGCACTGACCCGGCCATACGCGTCGTAGCGGGTAATCGTGGCTGTCGACAGGTAACCACCGATGTTGGCGCCGGTCGTCCCGCCGGCACCATGGCCGATGTAGTCGGGGCTGTCCGGATCGGTCTTCGGGTTGTAGATCTGGTTGGCCGTGGTCCCCAACGAGTAGTACTGGTTGTCGACGATGACGTTGCCGCCGGCAATGCCGGACGCGTAGCCACAGGCATTACGAGGCCTCGCTGAAGCCGTGCTTGCGACATAGCTCCTTGACCGACATACCGGCCTCGGCCTCGCGCATGAAGCCGATGACCTGTTCTTCGGTAAAGCGCTTCTTCACGTCCAATCTACTTCTTTTGGGCGATTGAACTCGAAACCGGGGCGCTACTCAAATGTGGGAGGAGGTCGCTCGGCAAACGCACCTTCCTCACGCGCTAACTCCTCTTTGGAAACAGGCTCCAGACAGCCAACGTCTCTACTCTGCGACGAGGCAGTTGAGTCAGATCACCCACACACTAGGCTTGGATGACGAATTCCCAGAGCTGTGATCTCAACTCAGTCAAGGCCAGAAGCTCAACGCGACTATCGTCACGATCTCGAATTAACGCGAACACGTCGTCGGGCTGAGCGACAACGTCTCGCACCGTGCCGCGAAAGTTCAACACCTCAACGAACCCTTGTCCGCTCTTAAGTCGAGAAACTTCGTAAACTAGCTCGTCAAACGAGACGAGAGCGTAACCGCTTCCGATTGATACGCCCGTACTGGGATTGTCGACTCGCATCGATATCTTAGGCCGGATCGTGCGATTCCACTTAAGCGCATCCGCACTTGACCTTCTCATAAACTCGAATTCGTCGACACTCTCGTCGCCACTGAACTCTGAAACAAAGCAAGGAACGCATAAAAACAAGTTGGATCTCTCACTATCCAAGCGGCCTTTCATGAACTTGTGATACGAGGGCGGAGCAAAGATCACCTGTTCAAAACCGTACTTGTTATTCGCGATCGGCGCTGGCGTTAGAGCATCAAAGCTCAGTGAGAATCCCAGGCTTGCACGAAGCAACCGAGAAGAAAATTCATCGTCTTCAACATCAATCGAGACAGTCAACAGGTCGTGGCTCGATGCATCAGCCCCTAGTCTAGCGTGATAGAAATACGTTGCTCCTGGAAGTCGATCCTCAAACTTGAAACTCCCATCATCCAGCAGCGCGACTTCGCCGAAGTTACGCTCCAAGTCTTGCTTAGTGATCACGCGCATTCTCCAAAAAGATGCTCACCGCGAGTAGTCATAACCAACATCCTGCCGATAGCGAATACCGCTGCTCGACATGAGTCCCCCGTCTGAGCTGTTGGGACCGCGCAAGCGAATCGCCATATTCGATGTGTCGTTATAAAAATCAACCCTCACAGACCTAGTAGAGTTATAACCGACCTCGTTCCAGTGATTCACGACTGAATTGACATGCTCAATTGTCAGGCGTGTGTCGAGCCTGGAAACAACTTCGCCATCCGAAGTCAAGATCATACCGGCGTAGGAAAACACGCGGACCGTATCGGCCACCGTGCCGTAGGCGTACTGCGTGTGCTGGGCGATCGCGATCCGCTCGCCGCGGGTGTTGTAGTAGCTCTCGTCCGTCGCCGGGCGCACGTCCGGCAGGTTGCTGACATTGACGCCGCTGGTGGCCGACTCGAGATAGCCCTCCTTCTTCAGGTAGGTCACCGTGTACTGATCCAGCCGGGCGCTGTTTTCCCGGTACTGATAGAACACCACGTTGCCCATCGCGTCGTACGCGGAGCTGCCACCCGGGCCCTGGTATAGCACCGAGGTCTGCAGGGTCATGCCGGCGTAGGCGAGGCCCTCGCTCGCTCGTTGAACTAACCCGCTTTGAGCCTGAAAGCAGCGCCCTGAGTCAGACGCGTCTTCAATGATTAGTAAGCAGTTGCCATAGGCAAGGGCCGAGACACCGAGAGGCTCCTCACTAAAAGAGGGTAAGCATGCCATGAAGCCAGCCCCGACTGATGCGGACTTACCACCGCTTCTACAGCATACGGGATGTCCGCTGGCGTTCTCAGTAAGCAATGTCCGGATTCATCAACTTAGCGACCTCTGCTGCCTCGGCATCGCGCGATTCCAAATATTCACCGTCAAGGAAATACACGCCACGCTCGTAGCACTCGGCCAAGGTTCTGAGCATGGTCAACACACTCTGAAACTCAATCGACTGAACTTCCGAGCCGAGAAGAAACCCGACAACGCTCCCGAAATTCGGCGAGTTCTCGTCGCAAATAACCGCGTAGAAGTCACCGCCCCCATTACTGAATACGGGAAACCATGAATCATCCCAAAGCACGTCCGGTGAGATCGAGCGATATATCTCGACCGCGTCGGCGAGTGAGAGCCAATAGAATCCGGGGAAAAAATGAACATCATCTAACGGATCTCTTTCCTCGACTTTCGTCCCGTCGTGAATGACGTAGAGCGCAACCAAATCATCGGGGGCATCTAGTCCGAACGACTTCAACAACAAAGATATCGAGTCTTCCGACACGCCCGGCAAAAGTTTACCGACAACCAATCGCTGCAATTCGCGCAATCGAGCTTCGATTCCCTGAACACATTCATATGTCGAGGCTAGCATGTCACTAATCCACAGTTTCTACGAGGAGGGGGCCGTGTGTTGCACATTCTCGTCGGAAAGCGGGCCCGGTGACGTAGCACCGCCCTTGCCGTCACAGTACTCGCCGTGACAGAAGGTCTGCTCCGCACTGACGCGGCGGTAGGCGTCGTAACGGATCACCGTGGCCGTCAACAGGTTGCCGCCGATGTTGGCGCCCGTCGTGCCGCCGGCACCGTGGCCGATGTAGTCGGGGCTGTCCGGGTCGGTCTTCGGGTTGTAGATCTGGTTGGCCGTGGTCCCCAGCGAGTAGTACTGGTTGTCGACGATGACGTTGCCGCCAGCATCGTACGTGCGCAACTCCGCCACGCCACGCGGATTGCTGCCATCGAGGGCCGAGGCGAAGTCGGCGCGAATGAGCTCGCCGCGGTTGTCGTACTGGTTCAGCTGGCCCAGGGTGGTCGTGCCCGACTTGGTCAGGCACATCCTCATGTTGCCTGCGGTGTCGTAGGTCACCCCGTACGAGGTGCTGCGACCGGAAATCGCAACCGCTCCAGCGACCAGGTCCCCGTCAACCACGGCGACGCGGTTGTCCGCGTCATAGGCGCACCACGACGTGGTGTGCAACTTCTGCACGCCAGTAGTCACCAGTGTAGTTGCTGTTGGAGAATACGGTGACCTAGCGACGTTCCGCCAGAATATACCTAGCCTAATAAAGAAGTGCGACGATGTTCCCAGGATAGTCCCATATCGAATGTCTCGAGATCCTTGAGTTCGCTCACAAGAATCTGAGTCGATGCTCAATCAGAGAGAACATCGAAGTCGCCTCAGAGCGACACTGAACTATCGAGTAGTCTTCTCAGGAACTCGTTCGACTCCGATGAAATCACGACCGAGCCAAGTGACAGGTCAATGTGCTCATTCGAGGCTCGCACAAGGACTCCAGCAGGAAGAGCCAGAAAAGGAATAATCATTCCGTCGAATATTCCGACTTCAAACAGAGAATGGTGTCTTCCACCTAGGTCGCCCTCATGGACCCGCGTGAAAACCCACCCTGAATCAGACCCAGCAGGATCATCTCGAGACATTGTAAATTCGCCGCTATCCGCAAGGAACCGCGCGGAAACGACTCCCGACTGAAGCAGCGATGGGAACTCCGGCTCTACTCCGAGTTGAGAACATGTTTCTCTTTGCAAAGTAAGGTGACGAAACGTACTGGTAGCGCCTCTGATCCAATCTATCGGCATGACGTCAAATCTCGGCTCCCAGATCTCAAGGTCACCGGACTCATCAGCCACGAGTTTGATCAGCATCCAGCCAATCTGAACTGTCTGCCCTGCTTGAAACTTGATGCCACGACGAACCTCGCCCTCGAAGTAGCCGAATAGCCATTCAGCTCCGACGTCGAGTTCGGTCGGCAATGAGAGAACGAAGTTAGGATGCTGGTAAGTAGCATCGAAGGTTGACCGATATACGTTCATTGATTCACTTCTCGCTAAAGTTCTTTATCTGATTTGTGAGGTAGATGCGTAGTTCCGCCGCCCTCCTCGCATCATTCTCGACATATCCAGGATCGAGAGGCTGGCCTTTGTAAGTTTGCCACTCGCCCGGCATCTGTGCGCCCTTAGAAGAGTTGAACGTCGTGGGAAGTCCTTGTGTGTTCAGGGGATCGTTAAGAATCGCACTTTGTTGTTTGGCAGTAAGACGGTCAAAACCCGGCTGTTGCCTAATCCAGTCTTGAGGAACTATGTGATCCGCTGCGAGTCGACCACTTGCTTCCTCCACACCCCCAGTGAGCGGATTTACGAAGGTTCCGTCAGCATTCGCGTTTACTCGCATTGCTGCATTCGGCGAGGTGACACGAGCCAGGCGCGCTTCGGGCGAGGCTTCGCCGAGATCACTCACTCTGACTAGCGGCGACCGCAAGTTTCCGGGAATCCCGGCATTAGTCTGACCGAGCGGCACCACCGACTGCAACCTGTAGACGCTGCCAGAAGGGGTGGTAACGTGCCACGAGTCGCCAACCGCCTCAAAGCTTGTGTTGCGGAGCGCACCAACCACACTCTCGAGAGCGTTGGCCGTGCCATTGAAGGCGCTAACCACATAACCGCCGGCCGCCGCCACACCCCCGCTAAGAGCATCGCCGACTGCGTTCAATCCGCTGACTATGACCGAACTTGTCGTTTTCAGCCCGCCGATGATTGCGTCGCCGACAAGGGTCGCGCCAGTATTCGCGAGCCGTCCGGCGCTTCCGAGCACTGCTGTCGTCACGTCCGCCGCGGTCATCACACCGCCGACGGCCAGGTCAGTGGCCGTCAAACCCGTCGTCCGCGCCAGAGTGAGACTCGTCGCGCCATCTGCCAAGAAGGTGCCCACCGTAAGGCCCGCCTTGACCAGGCCGGCCGCACCGATGACCGCTTGACCGGTATCACCCACGTGCTCAGCGAGATCCACGCCTCCTACGAACCGATCGAAAGGATCGCTGCTCAACGTCGCGCGATCCCAAGCGTCGGAAACCTCGCTGCCAAAGCCCGTCAGTGCCCGACCGCTGATGCCATAAGGATCCTCGGCGAAATTCGACGCGTTTTTGCTAAGGGTATTCAGCCCATTTACAAAAGCCTGCGCCCGCTTGGCGTTGTCGGGATCGGTGCTTCCTACGGCACTGGCGGCATAACCATATCCATTCACCGCCAGATGGGAAGCCGCGGATACGCCGTTATATCCGGTCTTGTAAATTGACTTTAGAAGGCCAACTCCAAGTCCACTTGTCGTTGCTGCACCCCTCGTAAAGGTCTCCCAGGCGCGATCGAGACCCGTAGGAGCCGATGGGTCCCAACTCTGGCCCCCAGGCGCGGTAACCACAGGGCCAGGCAGCAGCGCGGCGTCGCTTTGCAGGAGAGCCTGCGCATGCGGTCCGTTGTCATCGATGATTTCCGTAAAGGGATGCGCGTTATTGACTCCATTGAAATCCGAAGACAGCTGCGCGAGCGTGGAATCAGAAAACGGGCCACTCGGATTGGACCGGCCGTCATACAGTTTCACGTCCGTGGTCAATCCGTTGCCGGGGTCGAAATATCCAGCGAACGGTCGACCGTAGGCATCAATCAAAGAAGCGGGGAGCATGATGCCCGGTGCGTCAGAGGCCGCCGCGCCAGGCGCCGCGCCAACCGCATATTGCTGGTCAAACGCAGTGGGGTCACTCAAAGCCGTTGAGTATTGGGCACCGTATGCGCGCCCATAGGCGTCTCCGTTGATTCCTGCCAATGAAGATGCCGCTCCAAGCGGTCCTTGAAGGTCTCCGCTCAGCCCGTCAATCGTTTCGTTGATTCCGTTCGACACTTTGTAATCGATTGCGGCTTGCCGACGACCGAAAGCGCTTGGGTCGAGTGCATTGCCCACAGCAGATCCGAGATAGCTACCCGCCGCATTCTCGCCAATGCTCTCCCAGCTCTGAACGTGTTGATCGCCCAGTGCGACGGAGGTCTCACGTTGTACAACGCCCTGAGCCAAGGCGGCCGTGCCGGCTTCGAAGGCCGTGGTGTCGCTCCCCCCACGAAGCTCTTGTTGCGTCGGCCCAAACTCACTAGCCACCCCCGACGCCACGCTACCCGCCACCAGACCCGCCCAGCTAAAGTGCGCTGGCTGCCCCACCAGCTTCGCTGCCGCGTCCTGAGCCACGTAACCGGCTGCACCTTCGAGGACGTGACCAAAGACACCGACCTGACTGATCGTCGCCGTCGTTCCCTCCGCAGTCGCATTAGCCGTCGCCTCTGCGGCGTCGGTGAAGGCACTGCCGGTAGCGAGGTAGTTGCCCACGCCCGCCGTGACCACCGCCGTCGCGGCTGCCGTGAACACCTCTCCGAAGGAGAAGCCCTGATGCGTACCCAACGCATCGCCGGCCAACTGACCTGCCGCACTGCCCGCCGCGGCGCCCACCGCGAAGCCCGCGAGGCTGCTCTGCAGCGCAGCGCCTGCCAGCGGACCGACAATGAACGAAGCGGCCACCACCACCGCAATCACCACGATCGCCGCGATCACATTGCAATGCTGCTTCGGCGGCGGCGGAGGCGGTGCGATCACCGGCAGATTCGGCGTCGTGCTCCCCTGGATCTCACTCGGGTTGTACGGCTTGAACGTCGTCGAATCGTTCTTGCTCGTCGTCACTGCCGGGATCGACAGCGACAGGCCCACCGCGAGGTCGGAATCGCCATTGAGCGCGTTCGCCTGCGCGATCACGTACCAAAGGCTCGCATTGCCGTAGACCGCCTGCGCGATCGACTTCAGCGTGTCGCCTTCCTGCACCACATAGTCGCCGGTGCCGTTGCTGTTGGAGAAGGCCGTGACCTGGCTGAGCACGTCGACCGTCGTCGACTCGTCGTAGTGCGCCACCTGCTGGCCGTTGACGTAAACGTAGTGCTGGTCCTTCAGCGCCGGAGTCGAGCCCTGGTCGATCGTGCTGCCGCTGGCCGTGCCGTCGCGACGGGTGATGATCTGGCCGTTACCGTCGTAGGAGAACACACGGACCGTATCGGCCACCGTGCCATAGGCGTACTGGACGTGCTGGGCGATCGCGATCCGCTCGCCGCGGGCGTTGTAGTAGCTCTCGTCCGTGGCCGGGCGTACGTTGGCCAGATTGCTGACATTGACGCCGCTGGTGGCCGCCTCGAGATAGCCCTCCTTCTTCAGGTAGGTCACCGTGTACTGGTCCAGACGGGTGCTGTTTTCCCGGTACTGGTAGAACACGACGTTGCCCATCGCGTCGTACGCGGAGCTGCCACCCGGGCCTTGGTAAAGCACCGAGGTCTGCAGGGTCATGCCCGCGTAGGTGGTGGCGTTCTCATCGGGAATCGGACCCGGCGTGTTGTCGCCACCGGTGCCGTTCCAGTACTCGTCGTGGCCGAAGGTCTGCTCCGCACTGACGCGGCCATACGCATCGTAGCGGGTGATGGTGGCCGTCGACAGGTAGCCGCCGATGTCGGCGCCCGTCGTGCCGCCGGCACCGTGGCCGATGTAATCGGGGCTGTCCGGGTCGGTCTTCGGGTTATAACGCTGGTTGGCCGTGGTTCCGCTAGCGTAGTACTGGTTGTCGACGATGACATTACCGCCGGCGTCGTAGGTGCGCGTCTCCGCCACGCCACGCGGATTGCTGCCATCGAGTGCCGACGCGAAGTCGGCACGGATGAGCTCGCCGCGGTTGTCGTACTGGTTGAGCTGGCCCAGGGTGGTCGTGCCCGACTTGGTCAGGCGCATCCTCATGTTGCCGGCGGTGTCGTAGGTCACCCCGTACGAGGTGCTGCGACCGGAAATCGCAATCGCTCCAGCGACCAGGTCGCCGTCGACCACGGCGACGCGGTTGTCCGCGTCATAGGCGTACCACGAGGTGGTGTGCGACTTCTGCACGCCGCCGGCTGTAACGGTGGCGTCGATGCTGCGGCGGTTACCGGCGGCATCGTAAGTCGTCGTTTCCGTCAGGGCTTCGCCGCCATCGTCGGACGTGACCTGCGAGATGCGGTTGTGACTGTCGTAGGTGGTCGTGGTGACGGTGTGCACCGCCCTGCCGTTACCGTCGACCGTGGTGGCTTCCTGTCGCGTCTGGTTGCCGTTGGCATCGTAGCTGTACGTATACGAGGAACCGTCCGCATAGCTGATGCTGGCGAGGAGACCCGCCGCCGTGTACGTGCGCGTCTCGGTGTTGCTCGTGCCGGTCTGCTCGGTGACATAACCGGGTACCGTCGAGCCGGCCAGATTCACGCCCGCCCAGTTATCCGTTTCGCCGGTCTGCAAGCCGCTGCTGGCGTCGTAGGTGTAGTGGTAGTTCGCGCCCGAGAGATCCGTGTGGTCCGTGATGCGGCCGTACGTATCCCGCGTCCAGGACTCCGTATCGCCATCGGCGTTGCGCTGCGCGACGAGGTTGCCGTCGCGGTCATAGGTATAGGTATCGGCGATGACACCAGGGCTGAGCGTCGGGATATAGCGGTAGTCCCAAGAGACAGCGTCGAACACGGCGGCGCCGGAACCATTGCCGTTGCCGCTGAGTCCGACGGTGGCGTAGGCAGCTCCCGGAGGCGCCGTGTCCGTGACCGTCACGTCCTGATAGGCGCCCTTGTCGCCCTTGGTGATGGTATCGCTGTTGTTGTAACGGATGAGGTTGCCGTTCGCGTCATACCACAGGATCAGGAGTGCACCCGCCGGTTCGCCGCCATCGCTCTTGTCCAGCGAGATGCGGGCGTGGGCCGTGATCTTCTGACCCGCCACGACGGGGGCTCGGTTCTGGTTGACGAGGGTCTGCGGTGAGGTGCCGGTATACGTGGATACCCACTTGCCGTTTGCCGTGTTGTCGGTCTGGGTGATCTGCCAGCCGGGCGCCATCTCCCAGCCACTGTTACCGTTCTCGAAATCCGGGTTGAGCGGCTGGAGACTGAACGTGCCCGTCGGCAGGTTGACGAAGATGGAACCGTCCAGACCGGGTGACAGCTGGCCCGCCGGCAACTCATAGTCCCAACCCACTCCATAGACCGTATTGACCTGATCCGGGTCGCTGTAATTGGTGCAGTTCACGCCGATCTTTGCGAAAGCGGCACCGGGCGGGGCAGTAGCCGCCACTGTATTCTTGCCCTCTCCTTCTTCGGTCGTCTGGACGTTGTCGCTGTCGGTACGCGAGATGAAGCTGCCGTCAGCCCTGAACCAGAGGATGAAGACGTTCGCGCCGCCGTGCTTACCGGTCGAATAGACATCGGCCCAGGCATTGATCGTCTGGCCAGGCGTCACCGGCACCTGGTCGTCGTTGAGGATGTCGCTGCCGATGCCGTCGCCGGCACGGGTGCCGTTGTAAACCGCAGTACCGTCGACGAAGGTCCAGCCCGGGTAGGTGGTCGAATCCATGCCCGTATCGGTCGATACCGACCAGGCCATCGAGCCCTGGTCGAAGTCGAAGTTGCGCGGCGTCGGGTACGGCGGCGGAAGCGTGTTGTTCGCGTTGTCGAGGCTGGCCGCACGCTGCGCACCGTCCTGGCTGCGGATCACACGGCCCTGGGTGTCGTAGCTGTAGTAGTTGGCATGCAGCGCCGCGGTAGCGGTGTCCCCCGCCTGTAGTGCTGCACTCCCGAGCCCGTCATAGACGATGACGCGATTGCCCGCTTCGTCGAGCACATACACCTGACGCAAGGTCGCCACCTGCGAGGCGCCATCGGCCGAGAGCTGGTAATCGCCCTCGTCGACTACCCGGCCCTGCCCGTCCACATCCTTGAAGGTCAGGTGCAGGGTGCCGTCACCGCTGGAGCCCGTTTCACCGGCGACTTCGTTGCCCAGGGCATCGTAAGCCACCCGCGTGTGCGACCCCGCGGCATCGATGACGTCGATGACCTGGCCTGCCGTGTTGTAGACGGTCTGCGTGACGTTGTTGTTCTCGTCCGACACGGCGACGACATTGCCGTCGACGTCGTACGAGGTGGTCTTGCTCGGCGCCATGACAGTCGCGTTGCCACTGTCGTCCACCACATTGACGGCCGCCTCCGATGTCGTGACGACCTGGTTGCGCTCGTTATATGTGTAGGTGGTGGTATTGCCGTTGGCATCCGTCGAGCTGAGGACGTTGCCCCAGCGGTCGTAGGTCGCCGTGATCGCGGTCGCCGACTCGCCCGCGGCCGAGGTCGTCGAGGGAGCGAGCTGGCTCAGTACGTGACCATCGAGATCACGCGTGTACTGGGTGTAGACCTCGGCACCGCCCGTGGCGTGGTAGGTGTCACGGACGAGGTTGCCGGCGAGGTCGTAGCTGTAGGTGTGCACGACGCCCGTCTTCGGGTCGACCGCCGAGATGAGGCGGCCGGCGTTGTCGTAGACCGAGGTGGACTTGGTGGTGATGCCGTTGCCCGTCGCCACGACTTCGCCGAAGGCATTGTACGTGGTCGTGGTCAACGAATCGGCGTCGGTGCCATTCGAGCGGACGACCGACGTTGTGACCAGCTGACCGTCGGCGCCGTACGTGTTCGTCGTGGTGACTGTCACCGGCGTGCCGTCGCCGCCTAGGTCATTCATCTGCGACACCGCCGTCAACTGGTTGCCGTCGGCATCGTAGGTGTAGTGCACGACCGAGCTCGACGTCCAGTTGGGCTGGGCGCCATCTGCCGCCGTGACGGTGGCAGCGAGGCGATTGTCTCCGTCGTACATATACCAGGTGGATTCGGAGGGGCCGCCTGCCGTGGACGACTGGGTCTGCACGGTCTTGTTGCCAAAGGCATCGTACCCATACGTCATCACCACGGAGGCCGTGGTGTAGAGCGCGTCCGTCGTCAGATCCCAACTCGGGTTCTGGGCGAGCAGATCCTTCCAGTTGGCAACCAGGACACGCTCGGCCGGGGCCGTCACGCTGACGACGCGGCCCATGCCATCGTAGACCGTGGTAATCGTGCGACCACCTTCGGTCACGGTCGCGACATGGCCCTCGGCGTCGTACGTGTAGCTGGTCGTGACGAACCCATGGGCCGGCTGGCCCTGGGCATCCGTGTAGTCGCGCAGCACGGATTCCGACACCTTCCGACCCTGCGTGTCGTAGGCCATCTGAGTCACCCGGTCCTGGGCGCTCGCGGAAGGCACACCAGGCGGGGTACCGCCGGCAACGAGGCCCGCCGTGCCGATCGGATTGGCGTAATCGGTCTGGCCGACCACCTCGCCGAATCCGTTGTAAGCCCAGGTCGAGACATAGCCCATCGCATCGACGGTCATGGTCTGGCGACCGGCCTGGTCATAGAACGTAAAGCTTGTGGCCCAGACCGCGTTTGCCTGTCCTGCAGCACCACTGACGAGCACGGATGTGCTGGTCAGGTCGCCGTAGACATCGTACGTATACCGCGTGGTGGGCGCGGAGACACCGCTGCTTCCGTCGGCCGCCACATAGGCTACCGGCGATTCGGTCACGGCCGTCTTGCGACCAAAAGCATCGTAGGTGGTCGTGACGGAGCGGTCGTCGGCGCTCGCGACGATGGCTGCTTGCGCCTGCGCCAGGGTCGGCGCGGTCGTGCCACCCCAGCCCGCGAGGGTCGAGGCGCTTACCGGCTGTGCGTAACGCGTGGTGCCGATCAGCTCACCATAGGCGTCATAGGTATAGGCCGTGACATAGCCCTTCGCGTCAATGTCATAAGCGAGGCGACCGGCGTGGTCATACACCTTGTATGACGTGTTTCCGTCAGCGTCGGTGATGATCGTCGGCTGGTTGAACGTGTTGTAGACCGTGTTCTGCTGGCTGTTCCAGTTGTTGTCCGGAGCCAGCCACCCCTGCGCAGGATCGAAGACGCTATGACCGCTGTTCTCCGTGCGGATGAGGTTACCGCCCGCGTCGCGAACGTACGTGATCTCCGACGGGTAGTAGTTTCCGTAAGTTGAAGCGGAAAGGATCCGGCCCTGTCCGTCGAACTCGTATTGCACGTAGTTCTGCAGGTTGTCCTGGTACACGCCGAAGTAAGGACTCGTATCGGTGATATCCACCGCCGGTCCACGCTGCTGGAACAGCACGCCGTCCCAATAGCTGTACGTCCACGTTTGTCCCGCCACATTCGTGTAAGACGCCTTGTTGTGGTAGGCGTCGTACGTGTAGCTGGCCGTGGGTACGTCACTGCCCGGGGCATAGACCTCGGACACGTTGCCGTCGCTGTCGTAAGCCATCCGCGTGGTACGCGCGTCGGCACCGTCCGGATTCGCCGCCGCGATAGCCGCCGCAATCGATGCCTCCGTCCACTCGGTGAGCCCGGTCAAGGGGTGCGCATAGGTCGTCGATGCGACGACATGACCTGCCCCGTCGTACACGTTGTGCGTCGCGCTGCCTGTCGCCTGGACGACATAGGTTGCGCGCCCGGCGGCGTCATACACGGTACGCACGGCGCGGCCTTCGGGCGACGCAGCCGCCCAGGCCTGCATCGATGCGAGCGTGGCCGACGCGACCTGCGCGGGCGAGAGCGTCGTGGCATGCTCGATGGTCGCCAGGACGTTGCCATCGGCATCGTAGGTCGTCTCGGTGACGAGGCCGACGCGGACGCCATTGACGTCTCCTTCCGACATGGTGAAGACGGGCCGGCCAAGGGCGTCGTAGATGTAACGCGTCTCCCTGGCGATCCCGTCGGTGTTGCCGGCGGCGGCTACGACCGAGGCGAAAGCTGTGACATCTTCCGTCCCCCGACGGAGTCGATCCACCAGATCACCGGTGATGGACACCTGTTTCGGATAGACGATCATCGCATCGACGTGACCGAGGACGTCGTAGCGTGTCTCGGTAACGGTCCCTCCCGCATCGACCTCGAAGGCCACGCGGCCCTGGTCGTCATAGATGCTATACGAGGTCCTGTCGTCCGCCGACGGGACGACGTACGGAAGAAGGAACGGCAGTTCGTCACTGCTCTTGACCTGGGCGGGCGTCCAGTAGTCACCGGACGACATATCCTGCAGGGCACTGTCGGGCAGCGTGGTGGCGAACTGCGTCGTGCTCGTCAGGTGACCGTCGGCATCGTACGTGTACGCCGTGACGGCGTCCTGCTGAGGCGTCGAATAGCCGCCGCTCTGCGGCGTTACCTTGTAGATGAGCTCGTTTGCTTCGTTGTAGAAGTAATAGGTGGTGACATTGTCCTGCGTGGAGGTGGAGACATTGCCGGCGCTATCGTACGAGTAGTAGATCGTCGATAGCCCCTCATCCGTGGAGGTGAGGTGTCCGAACCCGTCGTAGGTCCGGGAGATCTCCATCTGATCGTCCGACGACGTAGAGCTGCCACTTTCGGACGTGGCATGACCGCCGTCGTAATAGTAGTAGTACGACATGGTGGCCGAGCCGTCCGCGACCCCCTTGCCCATGGCGGACACCGTGCCGTCCACGTTGTGCAGGTAGTCGGTGATGTTTCCCTGCGGATCGGTAACTTTCAGCAACAGGCCAGCGCCACTGTACTCATAGGTCGTGACCAGGTTCAGACCGTCAGGATCGACGGTTTGCGTAACGACGCGGCCCGCTGCGTCGTACGCGTAGGTGATGACATGACCGTCCGCATCCGTCGTCATCGTCACGTTGCCTACAGCATCGTAGACACTGGTTATCGACTTGCCGTCGGGACGTGATGAGGTGAGGAGACGACCATCGGCATCGTACGAATAGCGCGACGTCTGCCCTGCGGCGTCGGTGATGGCAACCACCTGCCCCTCACGATTGTGCGTCGACGTCGTCGTCAAGCCACCGGGACTCTGGGTGACGATCGTGCGCTGCGCGTCGTCATAGGTGAACGTAGTGGTGAGACCTAGCGCGTCGGTACGGCTAAGCTCGCGACCATACGCGTCGTAGCTCTCGGTCTCGACCCGAGGCGTGCCGCCGACGGTGAGACTGTCGCTTACCTGGTGATCCAGATTGTCATAGGTATAGGTAGTGGTAGCGCCACCGCCATCCGTATGCGACGCCATATTACCGAACGCGTCGTACGTCCACGCCTGAACGCGCTCCAGCGGCCCGCGCATACTTCCGTCACCACCGCTGGATCCGCCCGAACCCGACACGTCGACGTCGTCACGACCGATGAGCCGACCGTCTGCATCGTAGGTGAACGTGGAGCGCAACTGATGACTGTAACTACCGGCACTCTGCGAGATAAGCTCGCCGAAGCCGTCGTAGTTCGAGCTGACAAAATTGTCATACGACGAGTAGACCTTGGTGACGTCACCAAAAGCGTCGTGGTCGTAGTTCACCACCTGGTCGTTGTCGTGCGCGCTGTAGGTCGACTGCAGGATCGATGCGATCTCTGCAGCGCTCCCCGAGAATGAATCGCCAATCCCGATGGGGCCGGCGTATTTGGTCGTTTGCTGCAGATCCCCGAACGCGTCGTAGATATTGCCGACGACCTCACCCAGCCGATTAGCCGCGCCACCCGGATAGGGCTCGCCACGGACAGTGTAAAGCACGCGGCCCGCTGCGTCGTACGCGAACCAAGTGCGATTGCCAAGACCGTCCGTCGTGGTCGCGACGCGGCCATTGACGTCATAGGTATAGGTGGTGGTCACGCCTTCGGCATCGGTCGAGGACACCATCTCACCCAGGGCATCGTAGACCGACGACGAGGTGCGGGCGTCGTCCGATCCGTAAGCGACTGTCGTCTCCAGGACGTGCCCATCGATGTCGTAAGTGAACCGGCTCTCGGTGCCCTCGGCGTTGGTCGTCGATACGACGCGACCCCAGGCGTCGTACACGGCCGAGGTCGACTCGCTACCCGCCGTGGCCACATCCGATGCCGCCGCGGCCAGGTTTTCCCGATCGTTGACCGGAACCGCCTGGGCATAACGAACCGTCCCGAGCACCCGCCCGTCCGCGTCGAGGCTGTACGTCGTCAGGTAACCACCCGCATCGATGCTCGCCACGGTGTTCCCACGATCATCGCGGAACCAGCGTGTGGTCTGGTCGGCGTCGGAGGCTACCGGCAGGAGCGATGCGAGCGTCGCTGCCTGACGCTTGTCGACCGGTACCGTCGTGGCAAACGTGGTGCTTGTCGTCAGGCGGCCAGCGGCGTCGTAGGTATTCACGCTGAGCGTGCCGGCCGGATCCAGCTCGCCGGTGACGTTTCCGTCCGCATCCCTGAAGTAGCGCGTGGTGCGCGTCTGCGGATCGAAGGGAATGCCGTAGTCGCTGTAGTAATTGGTATCGAACAGGCTGTCGGCCGTTGAGGCAAGGCGGCCCGCACCATCGTAGGCATAGACGACCTGGCTGCCGTAGCCGCCGTCGTCGCCGTAATACGTGCCAAGGTAGTGGGAGACGCTCGACACACGACCCGCCGCGTCGTACGCGGTTGTCGTCGTACGATAGTCGTTGTCGTCGGAAGGCAGGTTGCCGTATGCGCCGGTGAGCTCTCCGTTACTCAACCAGGCGGAGCCATCGAACGGGGTGCCCGAGGCCCTTTGGGCGATCAGCCTGCCGAGTGCATCATAGGTATAGAGGACGACCGAACCCGCTGCATCCACCGTCCCACCAACGCGCCCCGCGCTGTCGTAGACGATGAACGATGTCGCGCCGTCGGGCCCGATCGTGGCCGCCAGGCGATGCGCATGGTCGTACACATAGGTCGTAACACGGATGTCGTCGCCCGTGTTCGCGGCCGCAAGACTCGCGTCGAGCGATGCCACGTCGGCGTTGCTGCCGACGGCTGACAGAGGCAGAGCCTGCACGAACACGGTCGTAGTCGCGACCTGCCCGTCGGACGTGTAGGTCGTGCCACTGACGCGATACTCCCGTACGCCATCGACATCGACGGACTGGGCGGTGTAACGGACCCGACCGAGCTCGTCGTAGTAGCTATAGGTGGCTATGGCGCTGGCGTCGTCGTCTGCCAGGGCGCTGAGCGCCGATGCCAGCTCGGCCTCCGTCGCCGTGCCGGCCCGCAGGTCCGCGCTTAACGCGCTGCCTGCGTCCAGCGGCACGGGGTATCGCAGCGTGGCACTGATGCGACCCAGGCTGTCATAACGCGTCTCGGTGACCATCCCGTCGGCATCGATGCTGAAGCGCACACGGCCATCGGCGTCTCGTACTACCGACGTGGTACGGGCGCCGGCATCGTCGGCGGTCGCGAACAGTGCGGCGCCGAGCGCAAGATTGCCGCTAATGCTCCCCGTCGCCAGTGCCGTCAGTGTCGCCGTACTTACCGAGCGGGCTGTCGTCGTCGAGGCGAGGACGTGACCGTCGGCGTCGTAGACGACATGCGTCACGAGCGCCTGTGAGCCACCCACGGCGCCGGTCGGCGTGAAGGTATACACCGCCTGCCCGGCCTCGTCGCGGATGTACCACGTCGAAATGCCGCTCGGATCCGTGGTCTCAACCAGATTGTCATCCGTGTCGTAGACATACGAGGTGACGAGGTCGAGCCCATCGGGGTCGACGGCGTTACTGACGAGGCGGCCCAGACTGTCGTATGTATACGTGGTGGTTACCGTCGCGGCACCGCCGCCGACGGTACTGCTCACGACGTGTCCTTCGCCGTCATAAGCGTAGTTGGTGATGACGCTCGCCCCACCGAGATCGTCTACCTTGCGAACCAGGTTGCCATCGCCGTCGTATTCGAAGAGCGTCACGGCACCGCTGGGGGTCGTCTGGGTAAGTACCCTGCCCGCACCGTCATAACTGAAGGACGTGGTCAGGTCGGCGCCAGTGGGATCGATCGTCCGCGACAGCACGCGGCCCGCCGCATCGTAGGTGACGACCGAGTCACCATGCGCGCCGGTCGTCGTGACGACGCTCCCGCCTTGCGTATAGGCCGTCGTATCGGTATCGCCCAGGGCATCCTGGGTCTGGATCAACCGACCGGCGCTGTCGTAACGGTACGTCGTGGTGTTGCCCGCGCCGTCCGCGACGCTGACGACGTCGCCCAAGCTGTCTGTCACCGTGGTCATGGTCACGCCTTCCGGCGTGGTGACCGTCATCGCATGGCCGACCGTGTCATAGGCAAACGTCGTGACCTGGCCCAGCGCATCGACCTGGGTCAGCACCCGGCCAAAGGCATCGTAAGTCGTTCCGACATGACGTACGACGCCGTCGACGACGTCGGCAACACCAATCTGACGACCGAGACGATCGTAGGTGTAGCTCGTGACGTGACCCATCGCATCCGTGGCGGTCGCGACGCGACCGAAGGCATCGAAGGTCTCGGTCGTTTGCCGGGCAAGTGATGTCCCGGCGGCCTCGGTCGCAGCGATGCGCTCTCCTCGCGCGTCGTAAGCGAACGTCGTGACATCGGTCGTTCCCGCCGTGACGGTGCGGGTCTGCGAGATGAGCTCACCAAACGCATCGTAGGCGTAACGGGTGACATAGCCATCACCATCGGTGCTGGTCAGCACGCGACCTGCACCGTCGTAGGTAAACTGTGTGGTCTCGTCGACCACCAGTTCGGACACCGGGATCAGCGCAAGCGCGGCCGCGATATCGTTGGGCGTGGCCGCGTTCGGGTCGAGCCCGGCGCCACCCAGCGGCAGGAGCCCGGCATGTTTCGTGGCCGACGCGACCTCACCGAAGGCATCGTAAGTGAACGAAGTGACCGCACCGCGCGCGTTGCGCACGCCGTCGGGGCCGACCCGACCCTCCACCTGATAGGCGATGCGCCCCGCCGTGTCGTAGTAGTACCAGGTGGTATTGCCTGCGGCATCCGTCGTCGAGCTGAGCCGGCCGAAAGCATCCCAGACCGACGTGGAAGCCTCGCCCGCGCCATTGGCAACGGAAACCTGGCGGCCGAACGCGTCGTACGTAGCGGTACCACCGTACGAACCCCAGGCATCCGTCGTCGACCAGCCGGTCTGGTGGCCGGCGGCATCGTAGGCATACGTGGTGTGTACGCCCGTCGCATCGACATGGGCGACCAGCTCGCCGTCCGCATCGAAGGTATCGGTAACCTGTTGTGCACCCGCGTCCGTTGCCAGCAATGCGAGCAACGAGGCAACCGATGCCTGCTCGCCCAGCGCGTTGACGGCCGCAGCGGTCAACGCCGCCGCATGGCGAGTCGACGTGGTCGTGTTCGTGGTTTCATCATAGGCGAACGTGGTGAGATAGCCTTCGCTATCGATGCGGCCGATCACACGACCCAGCGCGTCGTAGTACGAGCGTGTGGACAGATCATCCACCGACGGTGTCACCAGTGCGAGCAACGCCGTATCGGTCGTCGTCGCATCGATGGTGGCGAGCTGCGCCGGGGTCAGCGGTGTGGCATAGCTGCGCGTGGCAATGACATTGCCCAGGGCATCGTAGGTCGCGGTCGCCACGTAGCCGGCGGCGTCGATCGTCGCCACGGCGCGCCCGTCCGCATCGAACACGGTGTGCTGGGTCCGGTCGGAGGCCGATGGCGGCAGGATCGCGTTCAGCGCGGCGAGTGTCGGCGAGTCGCCAAGCGCGGCACGCTGGCTGGCGGATAGTGCGCCGCCGCGGACCGAGGTGCTCGTCGTGCGGCCGACGCCGTCGTACGCATAAGTCGTAACCGTACCGGCCGCGTCGATGGTTGCAACGACGTTCCGGGCGGCGTCGCGGATCGTGAGAAGGACCCGGTCCGCCGCCGAGCCTGCGACCGTCGGGAGGGAGGCCGGCATCTCGAGCGAACCGTCGACCTCGTTTACCCACGTCGATGTGTCGATCGTGGCGGCAAATGTCGTCGTACGGACGACATCACCGTTGGCGTCGTACGCGAAGCTCGTGAGCGTCCCGGCCCCGTCGACGACACCAGCGACGCGCCCCATCGCGTCGTAGAACGTATAAGTCATCCTCCCCTGCGCGTCACGTGTCGCCACGGAACGACCAGCGGCATCCAGGTAGTTGTGCGAGGTCAGTCCGCCGGTGATGCGGGAGATCTGCGCCACCGAGGGCGCGTCGCCGAGGGTTGCCAGCTGCGCCGCCGTCAGTGGCGGGGCAAAGGCGATCGTGGAGGTGGCGCCGCCGGCTGCGTAGGTCGTGATCGAAAGCACACCGTTCGTATCGATCGAGGCCACCTTGCGGCCTTCGGCATCGTAGACGAAGCGGCTGATCTGGTCGCCTGACGACGGCACCAGCTCGGCGTTCAGCGCCGTCAGATTAGGCAGATAACCGAAGCCCGACGACAGCGGCGTGGCGTATACCTTGACCGTGCTGAGATTGCCCGCGCCATCGTAACTGTAGGTGGTGACGTGGCCGTCGCTGTCGATGGTGGCGGTGAGATGCCCCGCACCGTCATACATGTTCTGCGACCCTGTCGACTCGCGGTCGATGTTCAGGTCGAACTCGATGCCTTCGAGCGTCGGTGCGTACGCCAGCTCGGCAATCTGATGGCTCGTCAGGTTAGACGCACCCTGCAGGGTCTCGGTAAGGCGACCCGCCGCGTCGTAGCGCATGGTCGTCACGGTGCCATCCGGACCAATGGATGCAACCAGGTGACCCGCGACGTCATAGACGTTTAGCGTCATGGCGTCGGCAGCCGATGGGGTCACAGCTGCCGCGACTTGGGCGAGCGTCGGACTGGTGCCCAGGCTCAGCTGGGTCCATGCGTCCAGCGGCGTCGCGTACGCCACGAAGCGAATGAGATTCCCCGCGGCATCGTAGACCCACGTCGAGACGTGTCCATCGAGCGTGATCGCCACGACAGGACGGCCTGCACTGTCGCGCACGGTGACGGCGTGACGGTCAGACGGGTTATAGGTCAATGCACCGTCGAGCGAATGAATGTCACCCGACGATGCCAGCGCCTGCAGCGCACTTCCGGACGGCAGCTGCGAGTAAGCCGTCGATGCCACCTCGTCGCCCGCCGCGTTACGCTGGGTCACGGTGAGTACGCCGTCAGCCAGTGAGGCGATCGTATGGCCGGCGGCATCGTAGACGTTGATCGCTCCGGGGCTTGCGATACCGTCCATCAATGTCGAGAGCGTCGCCATATCCGGCGTCTGCGCCAGGATATCCAGCTTGGCACCCGCCAGCGCGGCGTCGTAGGTCGCCGTCGCGATGATGTGCCCTTGCAGATCAGTGCGAGTCGACTGGATCGTGCCGTCGGATGTCACGACGAAATGGGTCGCACCATTCGCGTCGGATTGGCTGAAATAACGGGTGACGTCGTCACGCGGTGACTCCGATACCCGGCTGAGGATGGCGTTCAGGTCCTGGAAACTGCCGGTGTCGTAGAGACTGGTGGAGTTGTAATAGGACCGCGTGCTGGCCAGGTTTCCATCCGTGTCGTATTGATACGTGACGACGTTGTAGTTCGCGTACGTCAGCACGGTTCGGCCCTGGGCATCCTTCAGCGTCGCCACACTGGTGGACTGGTATCCGGCTCCGGTTACCAGCCCTGCCAGGGTCGGATTCGCAGCCCAGCTGAGGAAGTAGGACGACGACATGGTGTAGACGAGCGTGAAGGATTCGGTCGACAGCCCATCGGCCGAGGTCCGGACGAAGGTCGTCACGGGCGTGCTCGTGTAACCGTACGGCCACTGATAGCTCATCGACGACGTGACCTTGGCAACGAGATTGCCCTGGCTGTCGTAGAAGTTGTAAGTCCGATCGTCGCTCTGCGATGCCGTGATCTGCGAGGCGATGCTGGCCTGCGACGGCGGAACGAGCTCGCCCTGCGAATAGATCTGGCTCAACGAGTACGTACTGATCGCGGTGCCGTACTTGATCTGGCTGGTCAGGTGACCGGCGCCGTCGTAGGTACGCACGGTGACCAAACCATTGCTCGAGACACTCATGGTCTCGTTGCCGCTCGCATCGAAATAGTGAAGCTCGACCCCCTGCGTACCACTGCTGGTCACGAGCGCCTGGATGTCCTGCAGGCTCGGCGAGCTACCCAGCTGAGCCATCTCATCGACGTTCAGCTGGCGATTCAGCATCGACGTAGCGACGAGTCGTCCCGCCGAGTCGAAAGCGTTCAGCGTGATCCTTCCGGTGGGATCGATGGTCGCCGCAACACGACCCTGGTCGTCGTAGACGGATATGACCGATCCGTACGAGTACGCATCCTGAAGCAACGCATTGAGCTGCTCGAGGGTGGGGTTGTCCTGAAGAATGACCGAGTCGTAGCCGGAGATGAAGAACGCTGTCGATGTCGACGTGACGCGGCCCTGGGCGTCGTAGGTGTACTCGTGAACCGAACCATCGGGGTCGACAGTAGCGGCGACTTTGCCGGAGGCGTCGTAGATCGTGGTGGTTCCGACCTTCGACAACGGACTGAAGCCGGCGTAATTCTTGAACGTCTGCACGGTCGGGTTGGCCGCGATGTTCTGCGCTGCCTCCGTGTACACACCGGTTTGCGAGAGGGTCGACGCCAGGCGCCCATCGACATAGGTGTAGAGCGTAGCGTTACCTTCCAGGTCCACCGTACCCGCGAGATGACCCGACTCGTCGTAAACCCAGACCGCCATCGAATCGTAATACGAAGGAGAAACCACATTTTCGACGTCGTCCGGCGAAGGTGCCAGACCCAGCGTCGCCAACTGGTCTGACGACAGTCGCTGATAATACTCAACGGCGCTGGCAAGACGTCCCTGGCTGTCGTATTGGTTGACCGTCACGGAGCCGTTGGGATCGATGGTGGCGATCAGCCGACCCTGATCGTCGTATGCGGTGATCGTCACCGCATCGGCCGGGTCGGCGACGACGTCCGCCTGGACATCGCTGAGTGTGGGCGATACCCCGAGTGCAAGGATCTGGTCGGCACTCAGCCGGTTCGCGTACACGGTCGAGCTGGTGACGTTGCCGTTCGCATCGCGCACCTGGACGGTGAGCGTTCCATCGGCGGCGATCGTGGCGACGGAATGACCCGCTGCATCGAATACCGCCAGCGTCGCGACATCGTCCAGGGAACGTGCTGGCGGCGGCAACACGGCCGGCATGTTCGTCGTCGGACCACCGGCCGCGAACCACGCCGTCGTATCGACGGCGGTCGCGTACGTCACGGTAGCGGTCAGGTGCCCATTTGCGTCGTACGTGTACGACACCGCATGGCCCTGTGCATCCACGGCACCGACTTTCCTGCCGGCCGCGTCGTAGAAGGTGTAGCTGACAGCGCCCTGCGCATCGACGATGGCGATGGGACGCCCTGCGGCGTCGTAGAAGGTCTCGCCAGCGTGCGCCAGCGTCCCGACCGACTGCGTGCTGCTGATCAACGTTCCCGCGCTGTTGCGCACCTGCGTCGTGATCAGGCCGCTGGCATCGACGATCTCGACGGTATGGTTGTTGTCGAGGTAGACGTAGCTGACCGTATGGCCGAGCGCGTCGGTGCTCGAAACGATACGGCCCATGCCGTCGTAGGCATGACTGACGGTTTCGACCTCGTCGCGGTTGCTGCCACGGACCGTCGTGCTTTGCAGGAGACGACCCATCACATCGTAGACAGCGCGCGTGATCACCGTACCGGCATCGACGACACCGGAACCGTTCGCGTCAACGGTGTCGTAGGCCGTCTGCGACGCCAACTGGCCTCGGATGTCATACGTGTAGTCGACGCGCGAACCCTGAGTCAGGGTCGCCTGCACTGCGCCGCTCGCTGCCCACGCGGCGAGGTCGGCCAGGGAAGGCTCGCTAGCGCCCACGGGATACGTGACGCCGCGCCACGCGAAGGTAGAAGCCAGCACGGTATTCCCGTTGCCGTCCGTCGCATAGGCGTTGTGATTGACAGCGCCCGTAGCGTCAACGACGTAGGCGATGCGATCGTTCGCGTCATACACATAATGCGTTGTCTCCGCGCCAGCGGGCGGGACGTAACCGGGCTGCCCCAGATCGCCCTGCGCCGGCGTCGTATAGACAGTACGGCTGAGCATGTTGTCATGATCGTCGTACGTGTAGCTCACGGTGTTGCCAACGGGATCCTCGACGGTGAGCAGGTTTCCGTGGCTGTCATAGCCATAGAGGGTCACCCCGCCATTGGCATCGACGGTGCGAAGCACATTGCCATTCACGTCGTACGTATAGCTCGTCCGGCTCGCCGTGCCATTGACCGACGGTGAGACCACCGCCGTGAGTTCGCCCGAGGCGTTGAACTCGTAAGTCCAGGCATTACCCAGCGCATCCGTAACCGTCGTGCTTCCGTTGCCATACGCAACATTGACCGTCTGCGCGTCGGCACCGGTTCCCGTGGTGATCTGCGAGACACGGTAATTGCCTTCCCCATCCTGCGCATAGACATAGGAGACCATGGTCCCGTCGCTCTGCGTCATGGACGCGACGCGATCGCTGCTGCCGTCATAGGTATACGTCGTGGTGTACGTACCACCGGCCGTATCCGTGTCCGAGGCGAGCGTCGTAGCGACCGAGGTGAGACGGCCCGCAGCGTCGTACGCGTACGTTGCCTGCTGACGCACGACGGCGACCGCACCGCCCGGCGGTACTTCCGACACCGTGAGGCTGGTCAGGTGACCTGCCGCGTCGTAACCCAGCGCCAGCGTATCGCCGTCGCCTGCGGTGACCTGGGTCAGCTGGTTGCCCTGCCAGGTAAAGGTGAAGCTCGCACCCGTCTGCGGGTTCGTAAGCGAAGCGAGGCGACCGGCCGCGTCGTAGGTCTCGACGTTATGCGTGGCGCCGTCGGTCCACTGCCAGCCACCCTTGGTGGCGTCCCAATGCAGGGTGTCTTCCGTGCCGCTCTGGCCCTGGCTGACGTAGTTGCCGCTAGCCGGATCGTAGGCGTAGGTGACAGTGCTGCCGTCGTCGCCGGTCCGCGTCACGGTGCTACCTGCCGTATTCAGCGTCCCGGTCAGTCCGCCAACCTGGCGACCGAAGCCGAACAGCCAGCCGTTGTCGCCGGACATCTGGCCCTGGCTGTTGTAGGTGCGGAGCATGTCCAGCGACATGCCGTCGAACACCAGCGACTGTCCCGGGTTGCGGAGCACCA